>Ga0209149_1000460_pt1 | contig 17111 bp, 14 predicted proteins | sample WorMetTyACAVOLI2_FD_187423 | JGI IMG/M metagenome (GOLD analysis project Ga0209149, IMG submission 187423) | Marine gutless worms symbiont microbial communities from Max Planck institute for Marine Microbiology, Germany - Olavius algarvensis... ... | reverse complement strand
AGTGTTAAGTGTAAAACTTGCTGTGATTTCCACGTGCATGTCTGGTTGTGGATCGACAAGGGTGTAAAATAGAGTAGCAGCAATCTCTGTTTGGTCAGAGAACTATCAGCTAACTGCGGTAAAACAAGCAGATGGCCTTTAATATGGTTGCGTGTTGTGGCTGTTGATGTTCTCGTAATTGGTTGTGTGCAGAACTACTACACATTGCTGGCATAACGACACTGCAGACTCCTGGCGGCAGCAGCCCACTGGGACCGAGTAGTGCCGTTGAGCAGCGAAGCACCAGTGGTGGCAGTGAAGAGACACAGCGCCATGCCAGTGACATTCTGGACTCAACATCATTCGAACTCAAGCTCGACAAGAGCAACATATTGATGTTGGGACCAACAGGAACAGGTTGTCGTGGCTTTTGTTGTATTTCGTAGCATTTGTGTTCATGCCATTGTGTGTATCATGCTTCTCAATTTATTTTTAGTTTGTTTTTTTCTTTAATTTTTCTATTTGTCCCTTGTGGTGGACTAAGCTGGCTACATGTCAGCTTTTTACTGCACGTTAAATACACCGTATCGTATCATAAATCGGGTTCCATGCTTGTCAACTTTGCCGTTGCAAGTAAGTAGGGGCTCTGTGATCATCCCGACATTTTTTCCCAATTGCCTTTGACGATCCAGTCCGTCGCTGAGTTATGTTACATTTTGCTGGTGGTTCTGCATTAGACACTTGCACTTGTGTGGCTTACACTACTGACACTGTGATGCTGTTACAAGTTTGAGCACAAATATTAGACTCGGACTCATCCATATCCATGTCAGCATTTTGCACTGATGATGGCGAACATTTTTGCACAGTACTAACGATGACAGTGGCACGGCAGCTATGATTACTACGTACTTTACCAGCGATGATGAATACACAAATTCGACTGATAAAACTAACGTCCAACAGATTGATGATGAATGTGATATTACAGTTTTCCGTTTTTTGTTACTTATAACAACTTCTTTCGGCTTTCAGCATTATTAACAGTTAATAATAATTACTTAGGCGACTAATTAATACTTTATGCTGAGGAATCTGCAAAACTTAAACTGTATTGCACCTCTGATTATTGTCATTGCTTGAAATGATTGATAACACGTATGTAATTGAGAAAGAAAGCAAAGAAAAGATACTAAAATGGTGTTTATATGTAATTTGATAGTTGATTTCAAAAAAATTAATGATTAATCATCCTTAGTTTTCCATTAGATTTTTTACAAAAGTTGTTTTGAATTGTAACCTAAAACAGCTTTTGCATGCACAAGTAATTGAAGAAAATGGTTTCGTTGGCTCGCCTATGAAAAAGGCATAGCACTAGTGATGTGCTGTTGTTCAGTTTATTTACTATTAAAACTTTCCGTATGTAAAAGTAACATTAGTTTTTGTCGACAGTTAATTTGTGCAGTGCTGTGAAGCAGCAAAACTGACCCATGTCACACTGCAGTTATTTTATATACTGTATGTGTATGCTGATGGTTAATGTTCAGGGAAGACCTTCCTTGCTCAGATCTTAGCGCGATGTCTCGATGTGCCGTTTGCTATATGTGACTGCACGACGTTGACGCAGGCCGGTTACGTCGGCGAAGATATTGAGTCCGTCATCAGCAAGTTGCTACAGGATGCAAATTTTAACGTCGACAAAGCACAACAAGGTAAGATGCCAGCGAACTTTGTGAATTTACAGAGGTTAACAGGGATTTTATCAGCAGTTATGTCATTATACACATGAAATCATGGTGTAATGTAGTTCTGTATTCCCGCGAGTTTGTGTCTGTTATTTTTCAGTAATATACTTGGTGGGCATTACCAGCTGGGGATGAAGGTCGCACAAACCTTCTGTGGGAATTTGCTGAGAAGTTGCCTTTTTCAGCTAGCAAATTCATATGGCTGAAATCAACAACTTACTGCTGCTGAATTACTTTCATATGTGGAATGTTATGAATCGCATTTGACGGCGTCATGTTATTGTCATTGCAAGTTGTAGTTAAGTTCTTAATGGAATGGACAGTACCTTCTTTGGACGATCTTGTCCAATCACGAAACTGTTTAATGTTTCAGTATTGTAGTCATGTACAGGTACTATTGAATTTCTGTACGATTGGTGCTTTGAACACAAAGTCTTAAGTCAGATTGCAGAATTTAAGTTAAATTGCAGTTGATTGGTTTTAATGTCTTATTTTATTTTATTTATGTCAGGTATTGTCTTCTTGGATGAGGTAGACAAGATTGGTAGTGTGCCTGGCATACATCAGCTTCGCGATGTTGGCGGAGAAGGAGTCCAACAGGTTCATTCATGTTTTCTGTTACATTTACGTATCTTATTGTGAACAAAACGTACATGTTCTGTAAAAATTTACATCATTGCTGTAAAACTTTTAATAACTTCAGAATATTTGTTTTATTTTTATCAGGCTGTGCAAATTAATAATGCAGTTAATTGTTAAATGTTTTAGTGATTAAAATTATTCCATCGTTAAAATTGAGTTAGTGGCACAGCACTAGTGCCGATCATGGTTTTTGTGTGCATGCAGCTGGAACTTTTCTCAATTAGACTTAGTTATGCTTGCAAATCTGTTCTTAGACTGCATGTAATGTCTGTTCTATGCAAAAAGTAATTATTCAGGTTACATTTTACACGAAGTTACATTTTACACAAACAGCGGATTTCTTGAAATTTAATAAAGCAATCTAAAACGGCTATAATTGTAGAACATGTTTTAGTTGAAATGAAATGTTACATATGCAACCATTTTACTGGGTTGAGCTTGGTTAATCAGTTGCCCCAGAAATAGTCTAGAGCTGCCTTTTTGCCAGATGCCACTCCTGGTGTGCATTGACGGTAACTGAAATTAAAGATCAGCTTAGTTAATTACCGGTAGTAAATTGTGCGGAAAAATTAACTGTTGAAACAAGTTATTCATCATCAGTGTCACGTAGCTGGCGGGGACCAACAGCATGGCCATGGCGGCCTCCAGAGTTCCACTGGTGAACTGCTTGAATTCTGTCAAATCTAGTCTATCCATTGAATGCGGGGTTCACCAGGGCGTTTCCAGCCGGGACCAGGACGGCCAGCCGATAAATCAGTGTGACTGTGAAGCACCAAAGTTATTACTAATTGTAACTTTCTAAGATGTACAATGTTACTGGAACTTTGCTCGCACTTGTGCATGTTTGTGAGGTGGTGTTGTCAGTGTGTTTCACTGATTGTCTAGGGTATGTTTGTGAGGTGTTTTTAACGTGTTTGACTGCTTGTCTAGGGTGTGTTTGTGAGGTTGTGTTTTTAACGTGTTTGACTGCTTGTCTAGGGTATGTTTGTGAGGTTGTGTTTTCAACGTGTTTGACTGCTTGTCTAGGGTGTGTTTGTGAGGTTGTTTTCAGCGTGTTTCACTGCTTGTCTATGGTATGTTTGTGAGGTTGTGTCTTTAACGTGTTTGACTGCTTGTCTAGGGTGTGTTTGTGAGGTTGTTTTCAGCGTGTTTCACTGCTTGTCTATGGTATGTTTGTGAGGTTGTGTCTTTAACGTGTTTGACTGCTTGTCTAGGGTATGTTTGTGAGGTTGTTTTCAACGTGTTTGACTGCTTGTTTGTGAGGTTGTTTTCAGCGTGTTTGACTGCTGGTCTAGGGTATGCTGAAGCTGCTGGAGGGAACAATTGTCAACGTACCGGAGCGGAGCTCACGTAAGCTGCGAGGAGACAGTGTTGCAGTGGACACTACCAACATATTGTTTGTGGCGTCCGGAGCTTTCAATGGCGTGGATCGCATCATATCCCGCCGCAAGCATCAGAAGGTATGAGTCACGTTGTGACTTGTAAGCCTCTGTCACTTGTAATAGTTATTGCGCTGACGTAGTAATTCTTCTGTTCTTTGTCTCATATCCAGTGATGGACGTGTGTTAATGCTCACTGAAGTGTCATGAGAAAGTGTAGCATGGCTAAACATAAAAAGTCTGAAATGAGTAGACAGTTGATTGGCGATCCAGTCTTTTATGGTGCAGTGGATAGTGCATAAATTGGAGCAAGTTATTTCAGAGCATTGGTTTAGAATGACTGTTGATTAGTTACAACGGGAAGTAGGCATTCTTGTCATGTAATGTGGTAGTTATGATTTACATTAGGTGAATATATATTTTATTGTATTACACTGCACAGTGTTTAACAATGTTTAATTGTTTATATATCTTACATCAGATTTCCTCTACTTAGTTAATAAGTAATTATTATTAATAAGCAAGTTAGTTGCTAGTAATTAGTAATTAATTGTATTAATAGCACTAAATGTTTATTTCTGGCTTTGTGTAATAAACGTGTTTAGATGCAGCTTGTTAGTATGGTTGAGTTGTGTTTGTCTATACATATTTGTATTTTGGTTTTGTTGCAGTACCTGGGTTTTGACGTGCCGAGTGACGGACAGGGCCGACGAGCGGCCACAGAAAGTGACCTTCGCTCGTTCAGCGACCCTACGCATGGCTCGGAAGATGACCAGGCCGAGAAAGATGCATTGCTGCGCCTGGTTGAAGCACATGATCTTGTTGAGTTTGGAATGATTCCGGAGTTCGTTGGTCGGTTTCCAGTGGTCGTGCCGTTTCATTCTCTGACAGAAGAGATGCTCATGCGTATTCTGACAGAACCACAGAATGCTCTTATCACGCAGTATCAGACGCTATTCAGTATGGACAAGGTTGGCTTTCTTTTTGAAGAAAACTTATAGCCTAGCTGTTATTTCGAGAACCGTAAACCTAGTATGGTAGTAATAATGCTGGATATTAGCTTTTAATCCTGTCTCGTGCTTCGTCGTATCTGAAAATGTGATATCCAGTTTTCATTGTCTGCATAAACTGGAAGCCATCTCTGATGGGTACTGGGATCACACCTGTGACTGTATACTCATATCACACCCACCTTTGAACTTGACCTCCATTTTGGTCCCAAATACATCTCTGCCAAATTTCGTGTTTGCACCTCCAGTGGTTGCAATGCTGTGGTGCGAATGAGATTTTGCCAACTGAGCGGAACATATAAAACAAATGTACGATCACCTGCCAAAATACTTGCAACCACTTATATGGTGGTCCACATTGCATTTCTGCCGAACCACATCTAGATTTGTTGACACACGCAGAGGCATGCAAAGAGACGTTGAAAATAGTACCAGCTTTCGCTGTTGCGGCTGCTAAATACATGAAGCCGACTGCTGAAACAAACTGGATGAGAAACTTGGAAGAAGAAGAAACTAGGTGTTAGTCAACTGTGATTTGTGTTGTTATGGCTTGCACTGTGTTTGACGGTTGAAATGGATTCACTCTCGGCTTTAATGGATTGATTCTGTTTGGGCAGACTAAATGAAATCTCAGGTCTTAACAGTGCAGAACAAACTTTGATTGGATGCAATACAGAGAAGTGGATAACGTTATTATTCCAATAAACAGAACTGTTTAAGCTGGATGAAACATAGACACATGCAGATTTTGATTGTAAATTGAAGTAGAGTAATTTTTAAAAAGGTAGATGCAGTTGGAACTGCATTGAGAATCAGAAGCTAGAATGCATGTTAAGTAGTATGGAATGATCTATGTACAGGTAAATCTTGTTATTACGCCGGGTGCCCTGAAGGCAATTGCACATTTGGCTATGGAACGCAAGACTGGGGCAAGAGGACTTCGAGCCATCATGGTTAGTTTTGTAATAAATTTTATTGCTTTAATACATACTATGCATTTATTTTGTATAAAACTCTTGTTCCATTTCTTTGAGGATTTGTTGTTAGGTTGCCGGTTTAGTGTATTGGTAACACGTGGGACTTCATCAATGCAGTTACTCTGTGCTAGGCCCGGTTAGTGCCTGTGTGGGTGACCATCTTTGGATGGGTAAACCTCATTGCTGTTCATAACACACGTAGTTAATGGCGATCGCCACTTCTATTTTGCGTTTTGCATGAAGGAACGGATACTTCTGGATGCAATGTTCGACGTTCCTGGGACAGACATCGTCGAAGTGGTTCTGACAGAAGATGTAGTATGTGGTGGTAAATCTCCGGAGTACGTTCGTCGATCGCCGATCGAGTGTGAGGACGCCGAGACAGCTTCTGCCGAACTGCGCCGAAGTTCTGTGTAGCTGCTCGGCTCTTTGACTTTGACTGCTGATGTGTGTAGGTCTTGGATCTTGTTGCGTATGTTGTAATATCATGACGCTCTGTGACTGCACACGACCAATTTACGCAGCTCTAGCTGAGCCGTATAGCATCATTTGCCAACTGTGTACACTGGCAGTGCTGTTGTCGTGTCAGCGTTGGCATTCCATCAAGGGTTGGGAGCTCAGGTTTCTTTGAACCTGAAAATCAGGGTCACCCAGACATTTTCCAGCCCGACAACCCAGGTGCAGGGGGCTCAGGAACCCAGTGCTCCATTTCCTGTCTACGCACTGATTATACGTTTTATGCCATTTATTATCTATTTCTAAAATGATTTGTTTGTAGTTGCCTCACGTAGCACTGTATAATCCTGCCTTCACACCGGCCACCCACGCCATCTACAGTAAAAGCTTTAGCTAGGTATGATATTGAAGTATTACTTGCAGTTGCCACGTCAGTGAACTACAAAATAGACTAGGCCATTGTTCATCAGTTGCTCCCATCTCCCAAAAAGCTGGGTTTATAATAAAAGAGCTGTTTGTCTAGTTTATTTTAATCTTGACATGAGAACTGCTGATAGTTTTACTCAATTAGTCGTTTGTCGGCCTGCTGTTGTACTAGTGTAAACGTATTATGTGCTTAGTACCTTATTTTTCTCTCATAAATTAGGTCTATAATTAGGTTTATGATTATATTTAGAATTACGCTGTACTGAACTGTATTGTTTGTAGTCACAGGTTGTACAGACTTGAGAATTATGAGCATTACGTCTGCTATGTGAATTGTTACAGCCTGTTTTGCATTGGCTGTAGGACATTCATTTGTTGTTTAGACATTAATGCTCTCGGCTTTTCTTTTAACTGGCATCTTTTCTATGGTGTCCTATGAAACCCTGCCAGATTGCTGGAGAGGGATATATTTACAGTTCGGATGCATTTGTTGGTGCTGAACAAAGGGTATCAAAGCACTTGGTGAAGTGCAGGTCATTTTATTTTAGGCAGTTGATCTATTAAGGTTACAGAAGCAAACCCAACATGACAGTTAAGTTATTGTTTCACATTATACATATTTTAATGTTTATTGACCGTTATTAAGTGTACTGGAGTTGTACCAAGTGTAAGCTATGTGTGAAATGCAAGGTATGCAATGATAGAAATTCTAATGCACACAAGCCGATAATTTTTTCCAGCAATATAATTACCATCATATTGAATATAGTTTAAATGTACTTTGGGAGTTCTGGGTACAAAAATAAACACTACAAAATTCGATCAGTTCTTCCTATGATATGATATGATATAGTAGGGATTAACGTCCCACAATATACGTCATTTTGGAGACTGTACCAAGCCATTCATTAGACTGGTGCAAAAAAGTCTCAGCCAGTACTAGTAAAACAAATACAACTACAACCAAATGACAGCACAAAAACCTAAACAATTAATGAAGACTCGTAACATAAGCAAAACTAAACGTTACTAAAGCCTAGTTCAGCTCGCATTTAACGTTCACGAAGCGGACTGGGTCTGTTCTACAGCTCCAGGAATTCCATCGGGCCAGTTCTTCCTAATCTCATCTGTAAATTTCTGAGACCGGTTGTTCACCCAACATCACTTGCCCCAGTCCTAATCCTTCCGAATGTTAATTACGACCAACCATATCTAAGTGACTGAGACACTTCACTGAGGCGACCTAGGTTCTATTCACGCCAAGTCACTGCTGTGGTGCATAAGCACCAGTTGTGATGTACAGTTATGCAGGCACTCCTCTCGAGGCTTAAGCTTTTTTTCTCGAGTGCTAAGGCATTGCATCGGTAATAATTTGAGTCGCATAAATTTAAGCGCCTGCGGCGTACCACCCAATAGCTGACATGTGATCCTCGTGAGATCTGGATGCCAGGCTTATAGCAGAAGAAGCAGTATGTTTTGACTAGTCGTATGTTACAGCCATCTTCTTTTCTTCTTCTCGTATGCGTTTAATGAGCCATAACTGGTCAGCCACGAAACATCGTCTTCATCCGCAGAGTGTAGCCGAGATAAGCCGCCATTCAGTTTTGTCAGGGGACAGGATTCGACAATGTGAGACATCGTCCTGGGTCTCGCCACAAGGACACAGATAAGTCGCCATTTCCTTCTGCAGGCACCGCAGTGCTCCTCTTCCATGCAAAAACGGTTCAGCAGAGACCACTGTTGCCGAGGGAGGTCAAAACAGCCATGAGCATAACTTGCACAGCAAATTAACCTTTGAAATTTGCAGCACAGTGTTTGTCAAGCCACAACATCGAACTCAAACTTTGTATGTGAGACCCGTAAAATTGCTTTACTAGGACCACCACCACCTGCCACCAAAATGTCGGTTATATTTACCACCAACTGCAGATAGAATTACTCAACGTGGGGCTATGGCCGCTGCCAGGTTAACACCCACACACCAATCAAATGCGTTCTTAAACATACACAGCCACGGCGACACAGTCACTGTGGACTTCCATAAAGGTGGCGTCCACGGCCACTGCCACATCTGAACACAGCGCTCTGGGTGTGGCATCATGGCGAGATGTCGGCCGTCGGCAGAACACAGGCCTGCAATGCCAGCAGGGCTTCCATTAGGATTCATTGGATATTCGGTTGTCGGCAATCCAGTGTCATCTGTATACTGCACAGGCACCAGATGCTGGTTCTGGATGGATTCCAAAACATCTCGACTCTTAAAGACTACTCGACCTGTGAACAGAAAATGCAGAAATGCACATAAGATAAAATTTCACTTATTCAACAAACCAGCTACACAAATTATTGACCATTTAGTGGTATCTGCCAGGAAATAAAACTAAATAATAATAAGTTCAACATATTTATGCATTCACGAGATTTTATTTTTCGAGACTTTCTGCAGCAATACACATGCAACCTATTTGAAAACGTGTAGTTTTCTTGAATGCTAATAAAAGAAAATGTTAATAATCAAATACCTCGATTAATTTAAGAGTCGACTGATTTAAGATGTGGACAAACTAACAAAAGAATTTAACAATTCAAAATTTATAATCATTAAATTCGATTAAAGGCACATCACTGTTGCCAGTCCATTTCTTTGGAGGTAAGCTGAGCAACCAATTTCGTCGACTCCTGTATATTTATTAAACTGTTACAATGCAGAATAACAGTGAATGCCTGCCTTCGCCGTGAGCCACCCACACACCAAGCACTGAATTCTGCATGCCAGCGAACATTATCGACGGCGACTCGTTGATACGTACAGTCACAAATCTGGACTCGAAACGTTCCGATTCATTGTGAGTTAACACAACGCCGGGCTGTGTTCTGTCATTTTCTATCAACAAACAGCACTCTTTTGTCACCAACTGCCATTACACGTGACGTACACCACACAAATGCATGCTTGGATACAAGTACTAGAGAGACAGGAAATTTTAACTCAGTTTGCCAGATCTGTGGAATATCATGCATTTGTCAACAGCTAAAATAAGCAACCAGTATGAAAGATTTACAGCACATTGTGGTAGCTTTTGCACTCATAATGTACTCCAATACAGCAACCATCAACAGTTTATGACTGATGTACAAATACCAGGTACTTTGTCATTTATTATCCATTTATTAGCAACTTGCAACTATTCAACTCTGCAAGACAAAAGAATCATAAAAACCAAACTGAAGTGAATACAAGCATCAAACAACTCACCTTTACAGTCTTCAATGCTGCCGACCCATCCTAGCAACGCCATCAGCTGGCAGCCGTTACAAACGCCGAGACTGAATGTGTCGCTGCGGCAACGGAAGTCATCAAACTGTTGTCGGATACTCTCATTGAAGCAGATTGCAGCAGCCCATCCTACCCACACATATCATGACACAATACTGCTAATTAACATCTGCTTATTCAACATCTGGCAGAAAATCTCAGAGCATACAGAAAATCTAGGCTCCAAAGGATTTTGTTGCCATAAATGTTAAATTTTGCTAGTCAAAAAATGCAAATGTTGCTCAATGTGCCCTTAGCAAGCTCTTGGATGCGGATTTTACGTTGTATTTTGATGCATATATTGCCACTGACGTGACTGTAACGTTATATTGTGAATTTTGCATGGATTGTATTGTACTCGTAGGGTGTCTATGAGTACGTGACTGACTGTGTGTCAGTGCTTATTGATTAATGAACGTGACACCAGCACCATGCCACCATGTGTCACTTATGTTATTCTCATTTGTTTATCAGTTAAAATATCTCGTATCAAATTCTCATTAATTCACTACTCCCAGTAATTTATTGTCTCCTTAGCTGCCTACTCATTTTTAGTGCAACTAATATTTTCTTTAGACTTTTTGACTGGCATGATTCAGAAACCACCTCAAGTGACATCGCCAAAGATTTACTGTGCTTATTACAGACATAAATAAAAAAAAATATGAAGTAAATTAGATACATTCTGGTAAGCACTGCACGCTTCATCATTGTGAGTCACAATAACACATTAACAACTGCAGTATTTAAATTTCAGTGCTCAATTGTACGTTTTTCAATACATGATCTAGTGTGTCATTAAACCTCGTGTTGTGCACCGTTCCATTTAATGGGCTTGAAAAAACAGCAAAAATCACTGTTTCATCACAGTGGCAGTTCTTTGTCAGTAATTCATCAAAAACGAAATCCTTTGGAGCCTAAGAATATCTCTAAATACGCACATGAAAAGAAAAGCAAAAATTTAAAACGTTGCACTACAATCTCATGTTAGCAATAAAAATAAATTTTGTAGCGTAGCGACGAGCATTCTAACCTTTGGCGGAACCAAATACATCTGCATAGCTGAATCCACCGACGAAAACAACACCCTGAAACGTGGCCAGAGTAATAGTTCCAGTTTTCAAGTCCTGCATGTTAACGTCCCACACTTCGAACCCAGCCATGTGAAGTGCAACGGCCATTTCACGATCACCGTTGCTGCCCTCCTCACGAATGACAGCCACCCGCGGTATGACATCTACAGCAGTCACCATTAATAAAGACGAATTAAGAGTCTGTTTAGTATTTTGGGTTCTTGGTGAAGGGGTAAGATATTGGAAATTTTTTGACAAATTTTCAACAGTTCACTGCCAGAGGGGTGAGGTCATTTCGGAGTTGGAGTCTTTCCAAGCAATCGGTAGCAGTGGTAATGACAACCAAACACAACCGAGTGGAAATTCTCAAAAACACACCAAAAAACTAACTCTTAGACAAACAAACTGGTGCTATTTAAGTAAAAAATGCACAACACAAAAATTAAAAATAAACCTAAACCAACAGTCATTGGGCACAACTGTCGTACACAGAACAGCACATTACAGCTTTGATAATACTGCTCGCATGTTGTCTAATGGAGAGGAGGAATTTTCACTGCTAGGCTGGGAGTTCTAGACTGATTGTCTAAATGTGTGATGTTGAGGAGAACATCGGAAGATGGGATAAGTAGTTAGTTTTTGTGTAGAGGAATTGGATGTTTGTTTAGGTGCTTCGTCTGCTTCTGTGTCATCTTTAACCCGACATGGCACATAATCCAGCAGAAATCAGGTCATAGTTGAATTTAAAATGGTTACAGTTATATACAGCATAGACCAAGCACATGGGCTTTACAATAAATTTATCATTTAAAACAAAGTGTCGACAGAAAGTCAAAAGACCGAGACTCGGCATGCAATTCAAGTGCACAACAACCTGCGCCGTGAAGCTGCACACTGCGAGATATTATGCTTTCTGGATCAAAACTGACGAAGTACGATGGAAGCAGGCGGGACTGCAGCAACTTCTGCTCATTGAATACACATGCAGGATTCGTCTGCAGCCGTTCCAGCTGGAAACTTGTCTCCTCCCACACATTCCGAAGGGCAGAAGTTGTGTTCGACAAAACCAGCTCACCATTCACCTTAACACTAATCTGTAAAAGCACAACAACAATGAAATACTGTTATTTGTTTCTCAAAAAAAATTACTACATGGTCAAATGAAACACGGTAAAATGCAGCAATCAATCACCCTGCATGGCATCATCATCATCACAGAGCAAGTTTTGATTATTTACAGCACATTAATTCACAAAACGACATCAATTAAAAATACTTCAAAATATCTGTGGCGTTAAAGAAATCCGTGTAATGTTTGCATTAGTGTGACGTCATTATCTACTTGTTGTAAAATAGTTTCCGCCTAAGCATATCGTCGTCGTTTCTGGCATGCAACTCACGATTGCGTAGCGCCATAAGCATGTAAGTTGCTGTTAAATTTTTGCGAGAAAAACATTATAGTACTAAGTGTTTCCTGACTTTCCTGCACACCACTGGTCGCTTAGTGGACTGTTTTATTGACTTATTCAAAAGTTATATGACAATCAATGGGGTCCGATAATTATGACTTAACTTAACATGGAATATTAACATAATGGATTAACTTTGTAACAAGACGATAGTTGCATCATACAGTGTTGGCCGATGTGCTGCGGAAGCACCTTGCAATCCTCTTACAGCTAACACCACCTTGGGTATATGCATCGACTACTTTCTGGACCGAGTTTTCGGTTACTTCAAGCAGAAGCCCAAGTTCCTCAGAAAACAGCAAGTCCACTGCTGACACTGTATGTCGACAACACACACAAGACACAATTAGCAGGTAACTCGACCTCATGCAACTAACGAGCGATGGCATTTACAAACAAATTTATAATTTAGACGTAATCATGATCATCTACCTGTCCATATTATGTCTTAAACGGACAACCACTATTACTGTTTTTGCTACTGCTACAACTTACTACTATTGCTACTACTACGACTACAACACCTGCAAGTTAATAGGCCGTCATGTTTATGAAAAATAGATCCAGTTAGGCAGTATCCACTTGGAATGGTTCACGATAATGATATAGAGATAACAGTTATAATATTTAAATCTTTCTGTAAACCTGCATCCTCTGGGGTAAAATCAGCTTCTATGCTGCAGTTGCCAGCAAATGCCATTTCAAGAAGGCACGTGATAAGACCACCATCACTGACGTCATGTCCAGCACACAGTAATCCACCTGCAATGCACCAACGGCAGTGCTACTGCTACAGTTTCCATCCAATGCACATGTATAGTACATTAACATAGAGCAACTGTGGCTAACGAACAGCCGCGGCTCAGTGGCTGATACTATACTTGCATGGCAAACCAGAGGCTGATACCTGCTATCAATCTGTGGAACAGCTCGCTGCAGCACACTACTTCGGCTTTTTTTCCTACCTGTTAAGTTGTCCAAACACATACCTTTCACTCGTTCCTTCCCTGACTGAATTTGTGTTAAGCGGATGTGCAGTGACTTGGTGTTTTGAACATTTAATCGTTTTATGTCCATGTGCATGTCACATTACAAATCAACAGCGGCTTAGGCAGATCATACAACCAGAAATGCTTCGAAGCACCAGAAAAAGTTCCACTTTACATTTTACTTAACAGTCGTCAGTGCACAGCATCAAAAATTGTCTTTTAATGTAACCATTTTACACATAAATGTTAATTAACATAGTATAATTACAGTGAAGAGAGAAAAATCAAGTATTACCTCATTAATTATATCAGCAGACAGAAGACGCAATGTTACAAACTGCTAATAGAAGCCGTAGTGTACAGTTGTAACTACAAAACCGTGTACGTACGCTGTTAGTCTGTGTTGGCTTGGATTGGCGTTCTGTTGGGATACGTATGGGTGACGTTTTGGATGTGGGGAAGAACATCACAAGATGGCATAGGTAGTTTTTGCATACCTGGTGTTTCAAAAAAAGTAGCCCCCAAAAAAACATTTTGGAATATTTTCACTTCCGTTAAGTCTTATTGCGTGAAATTTTGCAAATTTGTTAGCAATTCATATTCACATAACCGAAGTGAAAATATTCCAAAAAGTTTTAGGGAGGGGGCTACTTTTTTCCAAAACACCCTGTACAGCAATTAGTGTTTCTTTAGCTACTTTATCTGCTCCTGTGTTACCTTTTTCCTGGCACTGTCCGATGTCCATCACAACGATTAACGCACCTCAAATGAAATGCACAGCATTAAACAACCAACTTAAGACTGGCTTTAGCTGATGAGTGACCGAACATGTGTCTCAAAGCTGATTGCCTAAGACTTTATACCAGTGACACTCAATAAGGTTAGTTAGAGCCTCAGCAACTGTCATGCGAGCTCCGCAGCCAGCATCAACAAGGCCTTTGATTGGCTGCTCACCAATGGCAGTAGCAGCACCAACCTACAGCTAACCCCTTCAGGGTGTACCAGAAGTCCTTGATGTACAGCCTTTTAATGGAGAAGATCCCAGCATAGTCACTTTGCCTAATTGTAAGGTAAACCCGGATTGGTTGTCTTCACGGGAGAGATGCTCCACATAGTTGGTGGCTAAGGAAGCCAATACACCACCCTAATGTCTCTGATCAACCATCATTTGGTTTTACTGATGGTGAATCCACATACTGTCAACTCCTCATCTTCTCCTAGTGGAGACCGACTAAGAAGATGAGATGAGAGTGGTGTTGTCGCCCACACCTGCAGCTGATAGCACACAACCCGGTGTGATCAAAAGTCGTCACCGTACCTGATATATCAGAGTCAAATAAATGATCAATCAGTGTGTTAATAAAATGCAACAACACAGTACCTTGAATTAAACCCTGAGTAATATCAAAAGCTTTAGCGAGAAGATGTGGACTGTCAAGGTCCGGTGCCTGGTCACCAAGCTGACTGTAGCACTGAGCCAATGCTGAGCCACCAAGCCGATACTTCCCAGGTGACAGGTTCACGTGAACTATCACACCTGTGTAAACGTGTAACAGCAATGTATCGTTTAGTTCACAGAAATGTGCAGAAAAATTCAAATCAACAACAGGCTACCGTGTTGTTGTATAATTCCAAGCTCTCTCACTGTTCGGTGAGTGTGCATTCTCAAATGCTGGTCTGTCAGCGTGGAATGCACTGCCCACCCACATCTGCGACATTCCTAATTCGGACAGTTTCAGAAAGCTTCTAAAAAGTCACTTTTTAGCCTAGCTTTTAACCTTCACTAACATTTACATGACTTGTACTGCACCTATGGCCGCTACATGTAATAGGCGCACTATAAATCTTCATGATGATGATGATGACGATGAATGTGCAGCTTTGTATCACACGTGATTAATAACTACATGTGTAACAAGTGGCAACAAGAACATCTGGCTGAAATTCTTATGTGTTCCAGGAAGTTGGCTGATTCAATTTGATCTCCAGGTCAGTAGACAAATCAGCATATGCACTATGCAAACAGCTTATCAGCTCACAGCAGGAAATTAGAATACTGTTGCACTTACACTGCTGATAAGATGAACACATAAAATGTCTAAGTTTAGTTATAATAGCACTAAATAAAATAATGAAATAACCATCACTTCTTCACTTCTGTTGTTTGCTGCTGCTCGGTTGTAACTTTTCCGTGACCACGTTGCAAAGTATTCTCCATCTCAGACACAATAACTACGTTTTTAGACATGTATAGTCGGCTCACTCTCCCTTACACTGACACCTTGCCATTGCCATTTTGCTCCATATATGTATTGTATATGTATGTAAGCATTTCCGATTTTTAAATAACAAAATAAATAACAAAAATCCAATTTAAATAAATCAAAATGACTGATTGCACTTCTGGCCCAAAGGAACATTACACATACATTTTTCGTGACCACGCAGAAAATTCCCCGGATATTTTCAAGACCTTCCCTGACCTCAATTCCCGACTCTCTCTAACTTTCCAGGTCAGTGTGAACCCGGCCTAAAGAAACCAGCAGCAGTTTTACGGGCTCAATGTAAGAAAGAAAGCAAACATACCGTACTGATCGAGACATTTTAGATCAGGCGTAACAGTCGCAGTGATGTCGGGACATGGAGCATATGCAGAAACAACCAGACAACCTGTCAATTTATTGTAAACGAATTGAAAACAGTCGTAGGCTAAATTAAATTAAATTAATGCAGACGCAAAAAAACTGATAACAGTGTCACATATTGCAAGCTAATGAAAAATGTTGCATGCACGGTTGTATATGTAAGTGCTCAAAAAAATACTGCCATACAAAAACAGAACAGGCAAATAATCTGACAATTTGTAAAACTATTATAAATATTAAGTTAGTACAAACATCATTGAACTATTAGGGGCATCAGATGCTGAAAACAAATACAGCTGTATAAATAACGGGATAGTTACCACTGAACCAACACGTTAACGTGAATGAATAAAATGTTCAGTACTACAAATCCGATCCAAATGAACCAAAAACAGTGGACACAGTGACCTGGTGCTTTAACGACGCCATCGTTAACACGAGCCGTCATACTCAGTGAATCTTTGCCTCCATCGACGGCAACTCCAAGCTCACGCATCACTTCACACATGGCAGTGCAAGCATCGTACAGAAGAGCACCCTCGCCAGGAAGTTTCGCAGCCCACATCCAGTTGCCGCTGCATTTCACATCCTGTGTTGATGAAAACTCATTTTATAGATACCACTGCAACTACATCAATACAGTAATATAAAGATTTCCAATTGTAGATCGTAGTAAAAGTCTTGTTTGTGCAGAGATGTTCATATTTCATAAAACTGTAATTCCGTAAAAGGGCTGACGCCAGAATAGTTTATTTATACTGTACTGTACAACTACACCTCATCAGAATTACTCTAATAATTTCAGATGCATAATTTTTGCGTATACATGCCATAAAAAAATTTCACGGATCTTACAGCCGTCCTAAAACGATATTATAACCATTATAACCATTACGACCATTTATGTGGGTAAACCGTCCGCTGTAGGTCAGCCAACCAGGCCGACTCAGCCTTTCATCCTTTCGGGGTAGATAAATGAGTAGTAGGCTGCAATTAGATATGCGC
>Ga0209149_1000457_pt1 | contig 17139 bp, 11 predicted proteins | sample WorMetTyACAVOLI2_FD_187423 | JGI IMG/M metagenome (GOLD analysis project Ga0209149, IMG submission 187423) | Marine gutless worms symbiont microbial communities from Max Planck institute for Marine Microbiology, Germany - Olavius algarvensis... ... | reverse complement strand
TCATCTTCCAGCTTTGCACCGCAGATCCACCTGATCATGGCACGGTCATTTCTGCGAAGCCGTTGTAGATCGGAGGCGTTTGGGGCCCAGGTCTCACTGCCATGGAGCATAGTTGACCGAACACAACTGGAGGATAAAAGTCGCCAGTGGAGTTCAGGGGCTGAGCCCCAAGAATCTTAGGCATTTTTGTCCAAAAAATCACAAAATTTTGCATTTAGACAGAAGAAATGCTGTGAAACGGTGACCTTCAAATTTAACGCTACTGCATTTTATATAACGTCAAAACTCATCTGTGTCAAACTGACGGCTAACAGGCCAGTCCAGTTGTATGAGGTGCATGAAGCCATCATTAAGAACAAAATGAAACCAGTCACCTGCCAAAACAACAGATGCAGCAGTCTCACAAAACACAGAACAGCAAAATAAAACACGCAATTTAACACACAGACGTACGGTATGGAATTTATACATTGCACACACCATACTAAACACAATTTTTCGTGCACGATGTTTAAACCAGTGACAACGAGTTATAAAAACAGTTGCATGAAACAGAAGATTCTGTCCTCCAAAAAGTGTGGACACTGCATGAGTCATAATGTCAGTCTTTCTCTGTAGAAGAATAACATGTTTTACATTTTAGTTACTACATATTTGCTTATATACATATAAAAACAAACAAATTTGATAAGCATACCATTTAAAACATGGTCTCAGATAAGACGCATACATCGAACAGTTCCGAGTGCAAACATATACAACGTTTATGTCGCAATATTTTCTAAAGAACAACCGATTTAGGTGCCCTTTAAAGGGCATATAAACGCCTGCAACAACGGACCATTATACAGCATTATGATGATTGGTACAATGACCCTTGATAAGTGGGCTGTTACGTTTGGTACAGTGAGGAAGGGGCTAGGCCGGCTGCAGCCCTGCCCAGTCCCTTCCTCGCTGTACCAAACGTAACAGCCCACTTATCAAGGGCCAGTGTACCAAAGTCATAGTGTCTGTTATATGGCACAAATGTGTGAAGCAATTAAACAAGTATTTGTCGATGAAACACTGACAACATAGTATCGTTGTCAGTCATTTCATTCACTATTCGTTAACCCTTTAATGGGCATATTAGAAACTCAGAGCAACGGACCATTATATAGTAATGTGGTCATTGGTACACTGGCTAGTGATGGGTTGGCTGTTACATTCGGTAAATGAGGAGGGGACTGGGCGGGCTGCGGCCCCACCCAGTCCCCTCCTCGCTGTACTAAATGTAACAGCCCACCCATCAACGGCCAGTGTACCAACTTCATATTATTCGAAGTGGCACTGTAATTGCCTCTGCACTCTAAAGGGTTAAACGAATGGAATATAATCCTGGTGGAATTGTAGTCGTCAGTGCAGTGAGAAGGAGTCAAGTTAATCACGTGATGTAAACAATCTTCATCACCAGGCGGCTGAGCCGGTCCATCATCTCAACAACAGCGAAGCACGAACAACGATCTTTGGAGTTTCTTCTCAACGTCGTCATCAGAACAACGACACTTCACGCTCCCTTCCACTGCAGCTGCAACGCACCAACAAACCGACCCACAAATTCTCACTTACATCATTTTGTACTTATTATCTCCAGCGATTTATTGTGTTTGGTCGTCTGTGTAATATGTTTGTAATTTTGACTGGGGTTAGCAACGTTACCGGAAAAACGGTTACAATTAATAGATAACTTTCTGAATAGATGAGCAGTGGCTCTGCGATAATACCAGTAAATTCCTGAGGTGGCAGCACCCTGCAACGAGGCTCTGGGCTAGATTTGACATGCCTGGCTAATTGGTATACTTTTGTGGTTTGGTACAAAAAGGAGCAGTATTTTAGCAAAAGTAGATAAAGAAAAAGAATGAATTAACTGTCCGCTATGTTATGTAGCTGAGAGAATGATGAATCCACACATCTGAAAATAATGTGTATGTTTGTTAAATATTCTTTATTAGCAGCGATGTAATGAGGACGTTAATAAAACTCGTTACAGCAATTGGAACTACCATTGATTGAAGATCAATATTTAATTAAATGCTCATGAATAAATAAAAGTATGAAGAAGACCAAAAGTAGACACAGACACAGAATGAATTAACTGTCCGTTATGCTTGTGACAAAACAATATCCTCCTTGCAGTCCTTTAGCCACTTGCTTGTCAACGACTACATCTATCTTGTGGGTGTCTAGTAGACAAAAATATTAAAATATCTAGAATATGTCCGTTAATATCCATGGACATAGCAGTCTGGAGTGTTAACGTTCTCCTCCTCGGGGTTCAGTCTGGACGAGGCTAACAGTTTGGTTGAAAATGTTGCATGCTACTAGTTTTTTCTTTTCTCTCTTTTACTATCTTTGTACTTCGTGTACAATTTTTTTATAATAAATATATAAGTTTAAAGTTAGTGTTTTTCTGGCAGATTGAGTTAGTATTAATGCTGTGGTGAAGCAACATTGCTGTGATGTAGTGAGTGGCGAGACTGTCTGTTTTACTTGTATTTGTCTTTTACTAGTTAAGGCTGTTTTATCCTGTTTGTTTTCGTTTTTTTTCTCATACTCTGTGTACGATCTCGTAATAAAATAAAATAAATGTCCTCACAGCCATAAGGGCCCATTCACGCTGCACTGCACTGCACTTCACTGTGCTCGTAAAGTCACAACTTCCGTTTTTTTAATTATCTAAAAAAACAGAAATACCCAGTGCAGCCAGCCGAGTACAGCTAATACGACTGAAGCATTTCACTGGAGCTTCTGCATTCAAAAAGACTTAACAATAAATATATGAAACTTCTTGCCATCGACTAAAAAAATCTGTATCCTAGCAATCTTAAAATGTAATACTGTTGGCTTCCATTTCTCTAAATTTCAAAAGTACATGATATCCTTAGCAATTATGTGTGTTTTATTATTAATCTCCATTCATACATAATAATGTGTATAAACACAGAGTAATAACCTAAAACTAGACATTAAAACATTACATACAGAAACAGCAATGGCTATTAGTTAGATGATTAATGGAACGAATACTTATTACTCAAAAATCACTAAAACGAGAAAACCCATTAACACCAAACAAAATCTTGATCACTGGAATAATGTGGTTACTCTGTATATTTAAAAACTTAATATTTGCACAATTATGAACATCTTTATTCACCATAAGTGGTAGCAGAAAGTTAAAAATACAAACAAACAATTTAAACAAACAAACACAATGTACAGTAGACAAACAAAGGATAACAACAAGTAATGTGACTTAACTAACTTAACTAATGTGTACAATAGTGATAACATTCACCATTACATGGTAGATAAATACACATAAAACAAGCATAGAAAAGGTACACTTTCTAAGCAACGCATTAGGCCTATCATATTAATTTCTGGAGCTCGGCAAGTTCGTCCGACGCAACTTTTTTTGCACAGTGTTACTGGTAGTTTTGTACTTTAGCTTATTCTAAGACAAAGTTAACAGGTAAAATATTCGTGCAAAACTGAGCGTAAAGGATATATATATATATATATACACACAACTTTATTCACCTTTCGGCAGAATTAAAATAAAATACAAACATTCACAAACACGGGCACATAATAAAAAACACACAGAACATAAACATGCATGCACACTATTGTGTGTTCTGTAATATCAATATGTTCTATCTAATTTGGCGACTCTGAGCCTTGCTGTCCTGTTTACCACCAGAATGACTGAGGGCCGTTTGTACTAAGCACACTTATCTTTAGTACAGATTAACTCGCATTCCTAAAGCTGGAGTTAATCTCTACTTAAAGATCAGTATGGCTGGTGCAATTGGCCCTGAATAGAGCACCTGTTATAAAGCGATGAAGCTGAGAGTCGGACTAGTGATTGAACTAGAAGCCGTTCTGGATTCCCGCTAGTGCAGTCTGTCACAAACAGCAACAATCTACTTCAATCAAACACATACACACACATACCACACACATTATGTTAACCTGATTATATACGGTGTCTCAAAAAAGTAAGCCACTTAACGTTTGATAATAACTTTGTCAAATGTTGACCGATTTTCCAAATTCTTTCACCAACTGATTCATAAGAAAACATGAAGGGGCATACTTTTTTTGAAACACAGTGTAATAATTTTCCAAATGCAAACTATAATATGACATTATTGCTTTCCAGAGTCTGTGATAGTCAGTCTTCTGCAAACTAAATCGTGTTGTCTGACGTACTACAGAGAATCTTGCATGCAGCAGCACGTACTGTTCTGGACCATGTCACTCCTGCTTTGCGGGAGTTGCACTGGTTGCCGATCACAGAGAGAATACAGTACAAGCTGTGCCTGCTTGTGCACAAGATGTTTGTCGGACACGCTCCCGATTACACTGCCAGCCTGTTGATGCCCGCCTCTGACATTCCTTCACGGTCGTCGCTGCTTTCGTCGAGTAACTGACTTGGTCGTACCAAGAACGAATCGGAAGATTGGTGACAGGGCTTTCTCTGTTGCCGCACCCCATGCTTGGAATCAGCTGCCGAGCGACTTGAAACTCTTGCGTTCGACTGCTTCATTCAAGAGCAAACTGAAGAGTTTTCTGTTTCATGCTGCTTACACCGGGAACACTGTGTGAACTCTGGAATGCGCCATTGTCTGATTGCAGGGGGCGTACTACAAGTCACTGTTGTTACTGTTACTGTTTACTGTACTATACTCTCAGTTTGATTGGAAAATTCTTAACTGTCACTGCAGACCACAAGAACTGCCAGGGCTTGATGGAGCAAGATGACTTATAGGTCGGATGGCCTTTCTAACCAGCAGTGTCAGAGTACTGAACTACAGAAGCCCAGTTACATACCTTAACTATAACTATACAAGCAAACAGGCAAAGAAACCGTCTAGCTAGTAAGCTCTCTCACAGCCTACAGCGTTAGGGAGCGGCGCTCATCTTCGATTCAACTAGAACTGTACAGTATAATGGAAACACAACGTACGGCTGGGAAGGTCGCCGATGGTGAGGCGAGTTGGAAAAACGCACTGGTGCCGTAGATAGCGGGACTAGCGGTGTGAGACTGCGAGAATGCGACGTGACCGTTCAGCACTGGAGACGTCGGGGCGGCTGGCGTCGCGGCGAACCCGTTCAACGCTACAACACACGACACAGTCTGTTACGTTCCATACGGGACGAGCTGCATTGACAATTTTTGGCGTCACCTTCAAACTCGAGCAAAATAATAAATTGATAGTAGTTATAGTAATAAATTAATAATAATATATAAGTAACGGACAAAAAATGAATAAGTAAAAGCAATCAAAATATTTTAGGTCATTACCTCTCCAGTTAGGCTGTAAGATGTGGGTCAGATGTGGGTGAAGTGGTCCAGTTGGTAGAGTATCGGACTCGTAGCCAAGAGGTTGCGGGTTCGACTCACACCCGGTCCACTGCAAGCAACCTTGAGCAAGTTGCTAACCTACTGTGTGCTCAGGCCAACTCAGCCTCCTACCCTCAGGGGATGGGATTGGGAAATGAGTAGTAGCTATGGCTATGGGGTGAAGGCCTAGTGTGGCTGATTGGGGCGATGGTGTGTCTGCTAGCTGCACCGTGGGTCCAATTGTCCGTTAGCGCGGGCAATGGATGGCCACATAATGCGCTGCGGCACCATTGGCTCATACCAATCAGCTGCCACTTCCGGGATTGTAAAGCACTGCTGGTCACGAGTCTGACTCATGTAAGTGGCGCTATAGCAAGTGTCCAGACCTTTTTGTTTTCTTTTTTCTGCACCTTGTGTACGATTTGCATAATAAATAATAATTTACCTTTTACTGCATATCTTAATTTCTGCACTGGCTATATCCTTAAAGGCCTTGACCTTGGCCTTGAGGGTTGAGCCTTGGCCTTAAGGTTTTGGCCTTGACTACATCACTGAGTTTTTTTCAGCTTTTTCATTGAAATGGAAGGCAACAAGCACTACGGTGATGATAATAAGTCGAGCAACTCTCGCCCTGCACCCGACTGTAGGGTGCTGCCACCTGGTGAATTCAACGGCACGATCCAGAAGCTATTATCCGTCTATTGTGAGAGTTTCAAGACGGCAGCTGTCACCGTTTGTCGGTACTGATGGATGCGATGCTAACAAACGTAGAAAAACAAACCAAGGCGACGCAATGTACAACGACTTGATGCACAAAGAAGTATGAATACAACACTGCAACAACGTCGAAGCACTGACGCGCAACATACCGAGACCGGCGGTGGAATTCTGGAGAGGTCGAGGTATGAGGTACTGTTCACGTAGTGGCGGAGGACTCATTGGCGCTGGCGGAACGGCAGTGACCGAACTCGGCGTGTCAGTTGCACGTGACAGACTGATCATACCCAGTGTAGCGGCGCTCAGCGCACCTGCCAACCAACAAGCAAGCGATTTATTCGTCAAATCGTACAATTAACCCTTTAATCGCCTCATTAAAACCGCACAGAAACGGACCATTATATAGAAATACAGTGATTGGTACACTGGCTATTGATGGGTGGGCTGGTACATTTTGTACAGTGAGGAGGGGACTGGGCGGGGCCGCAGCCCGTCCAGGCCCCTTTTCGCCTTTATTATAGCCAGAAGTTTTCTTCTTCTTGTTTACCTCGCTCTCACCTTCTTCGTAAGTTTGTTTATGTGTTTGTTTGTAACTTTGTTGCAAGATTACAGGAAACTGGCTAACACTGTCATGAAATCAACTTTTTCGTTTATATTATTTTGGAATATGCAACGTACTGTGAATATTATTGATAGTCATTATTCTTATCGAATTATCTGGTTAGTTAAGATTATTATTTCAGATGTTGTTCTTTTATTGACAACTACCACTTTTTCCGTGAACAAAGATTATCAATATTCAGTTTGTATAGTTGAGGGTGGGCTGTTACATTAGGTACAGCGACAGGGATTTATCCAGATCCCCAGAGGGGAGTTATAACCCCCTGTCTTTTATGCAACACCCCCTAACATGTATACGGTAAAGGGAGGTTATTAGGGGCTGGGTGTAAACGAAGATCGCACTATTACATTAAGCCTATAATAGACAGAAGGCTGCACTGAATCAATAAATAGCATCAATGACTGTGACGAATCTGTGATAAGTAATAAGTAGCAAACATGTTAACATTAACACTTACTCGCTTAACAGAGACCGCTAACAAACTGTTTGTCGATTTTTATTGGGAAAAAATGCAAAGGCCAAATTTGGGGGGACTAGACATACACAGCAGCATTCAATTTCAAGTAAGTAAGTGAGTGAGTGAGTGAGTGAGTCACGGGTATATCTGTGTGTGACCCTCTGGTTCTTGCTTACACCCCTCCCCCTAACAGGAAGTCCTGGATAAAACCTGTACAGTGAGGAGGAGCCTGGGCGGGCTGCGGCCCCACCCAGTCCCCTCCTCGCTGTACCAAATGCAACAGCCCACCCATCAACAGCCAGTGAACCAACTTCACATGTTATTCGATATGTCATTAAAATTACCTTTGCACTGTAAAGGGTTTAGCAGTATGTATTGAGAAGAGCTGAGGGTACGGTACCTGCTGAGAGTGGCGTATATGACGGGTACTCGGCGGATGTGAAGTAGGTCGATCCAGTCGGACTGGCTCCCAACAGTCGCTCGACGCTGCTTCCGCTCGCTGGACTCGCCGCTAGGTAGCTACACGGGTATCCTGCGCGCCATCACACTGACGTCACAAACAAGTGCTGGCCTGCCGCAGCAAACCTCGCCCCATGCACATCGCATGAACGTATAGCGCAGTATGGAAGGGTCTGTTGGTTTCTGTTTTTTCTCTGCCCGGTTACAGATATCTCAGCGACGGCGACACTGATAGGTGTGACATTTTGCACGATGGTACGTATCGGTCCGGGACAGGTTTTCTTCCCTTTTGGCTGAATTGGCTCATTGCCCCCAGGGATCCCCCAAATCCGAAATGTTTGGCCTAGGATTTGGCCATTTGACCGCGAATATATCGAAAACTTTAAGCTGCAGCGTTACATGTCAATTAGAGCTTAACATCAGCTCGACGACAGCATTCTAAAAATGTAAGTTACGGCGCGGTAGCCCCCACCCCCAGAGAAGTCCATCATAGGCAAAAATGTGTCGCATTTTTAGCATTTCTGCAATATCATCTGTGATCAACGCGAGACCACTGACGCGTCGCCGTGCCACGCATGACTGATCGCGTGTATGGCAGCTACGACGGTCGCTCTGTTTATCACACGTGTGACGCGACGACCAGCAGTTATCGATCGGTATTTTGTCAAACAGCGCCTGCATTCGACGCTGCCGTTAATTTTAATAGTCTACTGATCAGAATTTTGGCCTAATTTGTCTTAAAATTAAACGACACGATCCCAGAACCACTGCCTATCAGTTCTGAAAGTTTTTAACCGTATTCCCGTAATACTTAGTTACTGAGGAGTTTCTTGTTAATAATATCTATGGCACTTCTATACATAGCACGTACAGACAAAAAATTTTATTACAAGGCCTAGAATGCTATAAAGATATTCAAACGAAAGTATTACAAAACTAACTGCAGGACTGAAAAGCGACAGAGTAACAAACAAACAAACAGACGGAACCAGAAACAACACCTGACCGGAGGTCTCAGACGGGGCGTGGTAACAGTGAAGAGCGGAATGTATGTTTGGCAAATGACCGATTGACTGTCAAATTGTTTACTTTTACCGTTTTACCTTGCTCCGATAATCCCCAGAGACTTCTGGGAGACCAGGCCAGCCTCATCGCAGTTACCATGGATAACAGTCTGAATAGGATAGTAGTAGTAGTAGCAGTAGTAGCAACAGCAACAGTATAGACTAGTAGTAATAGTTGTTAACTATGTGTTCTTTAACACAGTATTTGATGCTCTCGAACGTAATCATAATTTGACTTGATCGGTGAAAGCTCTTAATCAATCTACAAAATCTTTAATCAATGTCCAATGTTCAATGTTCAATAGTGTTTAGTGCCAGGTCTACAACGAGCCCGACCGGCCTGGCATAACAAGATTACCAAATGTAACAGCCAACCCGTCAACGGCCAGTGTACCAACTTCATATTATTTGATGTGGTGCTATAATTGGCAGTGCCTATTAAAAGGTTAACCAGTCCAGTAGTGCCTCAGTCTCCGTACTTGCTCGAACAGTGTTTCTTACAGACTGGATCGAACCAACAATGAAGCAGTGCAGATAAACAAAGTTTATCCAGTAGTCACAGTGATAACCGTCAACAGCAACTATAACATTTATACAACATTTTAAAACTGAATCTGAAAACAACAGGAACGTGGTGCAGCTGATACCTGCATAGGTGTAGTACTGAGGGAGACTGGCGAGCTGGTATCCACGACCGAACGCCGTCGCAAAGACTGGAGCTAGACTCATCGGCAGTACGCCTGACATCCACAACTGTACCACTATCAACAAGCTATACTGCAATGCACAACGAACCACGCCCGCCCTCGTTGCTTTATTGTCGACATGCGCCAGAGTAAATGTGAGCATATTTCATGGTGCTGCCAACACGACACGCAGCCACCGTGGCGTTGCTGCATTGGCGACCCACTTGCCGTTTCGTCACGCTCACTACGCCGCGCTATGGCGTTGGCAAGGTGTCGACACAATGTGAGTGTTTATCAACTCACCACACAGACCTTACGATCACACTGGAGTCTGGACGTTTGGATTTTACTCAGTATAGGTAGAGTAGAGTAGAGTTTAACGTCCCACTCGACAAGATATAGGTCATTTTGGAGACGGATACTTATATTTAGTTTAAAAAATTAATGTTTTTGCATAAACTACTAAGACAGAATAACGTTTGCTTGAATGTATGTTTTTCTGTTTTTAAACGTTCTACTGAATTTTTGTCATTATGCAGGAACTTTGACTTAGTGATTGATCACTGCTCTGTCAGTAATGTCAAATGTAATGTGTTCAACGGTTTTTATAATATTGTAGTAAGTCGACATCGTTAGCATAGTTCTGTTTCTTTTGTGTTCTCAGGTACATTTATATTTTCTTTTTTTTCTTTTTTCTCATTTTATATCTGCATTTGCATGTAATGTCTACTGTCATTATGTCAATGAACTTCATCATTTGTTATTTCAGGCAAAGTTGGTTCAAAATCAACGTGCGTCATCTGTGAGCCATTAGGCATGATTTATGTTGAAAGTTTCACGACGAAAGCTGTTAAATTCCGTGATGCACTGTCGCACTGTCTCTGATGTTCGCACTGTCTCTGTTGATTTAGCATCAAGTATTTTACGGAAACAGTTATCTACGACGTACTGAAGAGATCCAATATGAGACTTATTAACGGGACATACGTCGATGCTATATTGGCAACTATTTAGTTTGTACAAGTTCAACTACTATCTTCCCATCCTCTCGCCCTCGCTTTGAATGACACTACTTGAAGACTAAAATCAACCGATTACTGTTACACACCTTTTGCAGGTGTTGGGTTCATCACTTCTTTCGGCTGAGCTTTCTTGCACTCGACCTACATGTACAGTCAGCCACAGACACATTGGCATCACTCACTCATCTACATGTAGGCCTACTGGCTATTCAAAGATAAGTATGGATGGTGCAATCGGCAATAAGATCAAGACTTTTGCCAAGCACACTAATTTTGTCATGTCATGCAGAAGCACACATCAAGCTCACTGACTAGTGACTACTTTCAACACTAAATAAAATAATAATTATATGTTATTACAGTATTCAACCGCATTAGGCTATTAGTCGCGAAAACACTAACATTGCAACAGTTCAAATGACAACAAGACCTCACCTATTTCACACTCTTACCAGAACAATCTCAGCTAGGCCTTGGTCTCGAGGAGTGACCACATCACCAATTATTTTTAAAATTATTGCTACCGGTACTTCCCATTTAAGGACAAAAAGTACCGGTACAGTAAACGACGTTCTGTAAAAACGTGTCAGTTTATTTTCTAAATAGTTCTGTCAAATCTTATTCGTTTTGAACGAGGTTCGCGCTGTTTTAATCAAAAATTAATTCACCGTAAACAGTAAATTGTTCCATTTCTCCTCTTGTATACGCACACTACCTTCTGGTGATCACGCAGTGTGGTCTGGAGCGGCGCGTTATTAGTGATGCTAGCTTTTTAGCAGCCTTGTAATAGTGCATCAAGCCATGATTGTTAGCACTGCCAGAAGCAAACGACGCCTGATGGGATCAGTGCTGCAGACGGCGACTGCTTGTGAAGAAACTTATTTTTTATGCGGCTGCTGCACTGAACATCGCTAATAACCTGTACGCCGCTGTAGAGGCAGAGCAGGTACTATTATTCACCAGTGTGTGTGTGCGTGTGTGTCTGTGTGTATGTCTGTCTTCAAGATAACTCACGAACGCGTTGGCGGATTTCGAACAAACAAACTTTTTAGTAGGCATGGCAAGGGGTGACCCCGTAGAAGTGATTAAATTTTGGAGTTGATCCTAGTTAGGATGTGGATCCAGGATCACTTTTCCACTTTCCTTAGGGCCTAGCCGCCTAACATTACGAGATAGGGCATCTGAGTGTGTCTGTCTGTTGAATTGAAACAGATGCAATTAAACTGTGTCCGAGAGAGGGAGACAAACCTGCGCCGCAGCTGTGACAAATCCACGGATCAGTCTGTGACAGATGCTAGAAAACATTATAAAATGCCCTATCTTGTAATCCACCGGCATGGTACTGATTTTCGTGGCACACGTTTCTTTATCTACCCGCGACATAGCAGCGAAGTAGTATCGTTTTCAGCTGAGTGTGTCTGTCTGAAGCCTCTCTTATTCGTCAGATTTGACTAGATTGTCATACAGTTATCATGAACACATGCATTTGACACAGTTGGTAGATGTGTGTGTGTGTGCGGGTCGGGTCTGTGTGTTGTCTGCGCGATAACTTGAAAACTATTACAGATATCTGCTTTCTGCTTGGTACCTATACTGTACGTAGATTGGAGAACAATATCGGACGAGTTGGCATGTCAAGATCACATATTCATAGGTCGAGAACGTCAGTTTTCGGAGATTGAAGATCATTCAACAAGTAAGACTTTACCCGGGTACAGGTACTGATGGCTTCATTTCCAGGTTTGTTACATTGTCTGTAAAGCAATATTACTGTAAACCAGTTGCAGTTATCGTCACGAACCGTTCAGCAATGGCTCTCGATCATGCAATTAAATAATGGGCTAAATTCAGCCCAAACCAGATCATCATGGACCTTGAAAATATTCCGTTTAGCCTGCAAATGCAATTGTGTTGCCCCCTAGCGAATGAATATAATAAACTTTATTCGCATTAAAATGCAGCAAGACAAAGTAAGCACTGCATGGTCTGCGAGAAGCGCAGTTTGGTGTGCTGGCATCACTTAGTGTGATGTCAGAAACTTTATTCACCGTAAAAGGTAGCAGGATGATAATCAAAACACTTAACTAATTACATATCAGATAACAGTTATACACAAAAATACTTAACTAAATAAATATCAGCAGTTGCATTACCTAAGAATTTTTTATAGCGCGGACGAATGAATGAGCATGTTGCTCTACGATTCAAAATTAGAATGTAGGCCTACACGACAAAATTCAACAGTTTGCATATCGTCGGTCTTGAACAACTTCATACAGGAGCGACTGGCTACACAATCAAGTTGTGTGATTGTGATTTATAATAATTGTGATTTATTCAGAGGAAACACTGTCGTGCATTTCAGTTTCACTTGTTACCTTTCATCAGGAAAAGTAGAAGACGAGGTGGGACGTTCTACTGCAGTAGATAGGCATTCTGTTAGTGGACCTTGCAGTAAATCCTTACTTAGGCCACTTTAAAAACTCCTGATTGATTGATTGATTGATTCATTCATTCATTCTTGGTTCAAAATCAAAAACGATGCTAATCAGACGCAGGCTGTGTCTGAAGATCGGCATGGTCATCCGTGAACATATCACCGTGATCTGAGAGCGACCGTCCAGGTAAATGGCCATAGGTGCCGTAAATAAAATATAATAAAAAATACACTAAAAAGGTTTAATACAGCAAATATATACGAAGTTTAAACTTTAAAATAAAGCCAGCAGACGCCGCGTGTGTATACCGTCTTGTTGTTGATGTCGTGGTAGTGGATTTCTACAACTCTGTCCACAGTTTCTTCTTTTTCGAACGTAACGAACGCGAATCCTGAACACGTTAACATCTGAATATCACGTCAGTTGGTCACAAAAATCCACAAAACAGCGACAAATTTTTATACATAAAACTAGCAGCAAAACAGCTAGCAATCGATGCAGTGCCAGTCTCGCTAATCCGTCAATCCTGTACACGGCAGGGCCGTTCAGACGTCGGTGTTGATTGCCGGATTACCACTCGCCGAATATACATCAGCGCTGACGCAAACACACTAAATGGTACAGATGTGCGCATTCCCAACGAGCTTTATCGACTGGGGGGCGGGGGTCCAGCGTGAGCGGGAATGATGCCTTCGACGCGCATGCGTCGTAGGAATTATAGGGAGATAACAATCGCAAAATAGTCCTACACGCAACATTTGCACGGTAATATATTCGGTAGAAACCCCAGCTTTCTGGCTTTTAAGTGCCGAAATTTGTGTTTTAAATGCTCCAAAATCATCAGCGGCGCTCGGGAACGTTCCCAGACTCCCTCTCCCTCAGAAGAGTAAAGTATAGGAGGTAGGAAGGGTGGAAAGGGAGGGAACAGCGGCATGGAGAAGGTCCGTTTCATCGTTTCATTGGCTTTAGGGGAGACGTGCACCTTAGTACATCGCGCGTAGTGTTACAACTTCCATCACCGCACGTCAATGCAGAGCATAAATTTACGTTAAGTATTACACTGACACTGTAGAATACTGTAGCTAGTACATCAGCATTTCCCATTTGCTTTTAATTTCACCTCGAATGGCACTCAATAGCCTAATATGTGTTAACCCTTTATACTCCAAAGGCAATTATAGTGCCACATCAAATAATACGAAGTTGGTACACTGGCCGTTGATGGGTGGGCTGTTACATTTGGTACAGCGAGGAGGGGCCTGGGCGGGCTCGCCCAGGCCCCTCCTCGCTGTACCAAATGTAACAGCCCACCCATGCCCATCAACGGCCAGTGTACCAATCACTGTATTGCTACATGATGGTCCGTTGCACTGCGGTTTTAATGTGGCGATTAAAGGGTTCAGAATCTACTCACTCACTCAGCATTTCTGCAGTGTATTAGATAAGCCGCCTAAAGTCACAATAATAATAATAATAATAATAATAATAATAATATACATATTCCTATCCCGCCATAGGTCGTAACTTCAGAAGTTTGACATCAATGGCCGAAGACAGAAAGCTGGCAAGTAGTGGCAATTTTTATTTTCACGTCGCCGCAGCGAAAGCTGGCAATGGATTGTTTTCTCTTTTCAGCCAGCTGTGTTTATAACTTTGTATATTTACGATGTTTTAAGTTTGTTTGTAACCAAGTCAGGCTGTTAGCAACATGTTGCAGCTATCGTCGGCAACTTTCAGGGGCGAGTTTAGTGACGGAGCATTCTTGGATCAATCCTGATGTTCGGGAACGATCCTTAACTATACGATTTGTTCCAGCGAGAGCGCTCTCGTTTTTGGGATTATAAAAACTTCGACCCCAGCAGCTTCAGTCACGTGACTCGTGCGTTTTACGTAAACAAATTGTGATTTCGTTTGGTGTTTTGTTTGTTTTAGAGTGTTCTTCGTTGTTGCATTGTTGACATTCGTTCGCCTACATTATATAAATAAAATTCGTGGCACTGCCATCAGAAATATCACTCAAAATTGCTGCCAGAACAGATATATGTTCCTTCGTTTAAGGTAGCCGTTTTATTATTTAAGACAGCGCTCTCGGAGTAAAAGGATTATAGAACAATCGAGAGCGCTCTTGGAGATGACGAGAGCGGTCGAGAGCGCTCCTGCAAGAGCGTTCCTTAACTACATTGACCCCAGGTGTAATGAGCAGCGGGGCGAGGTGTGCTGTGTCTGTCACCACATCTTTTACTTCGTTTACTTCTCTGTTTTACACCATTTTCAGTTTCCGTTCTAGTTTTCGTAAACTAGGAAAATACAGCGACGCAGCGTGGCGTTTCGTGGATGCGGCTGCGACGGCAACACGTAAGATGCTTGTTAATCAATGTCATTGTCAGACGCTGATACTTGCCATGCACCGTGCTATCTATGCTTACCATAGACACATCGATATACATCATGCCCGCAATTTATATGCTAGTGAAACTCTTTATATACAGAAGAGTTTAACGCCAGCCTTGCTGACAAGGTGTCGTTACCAATGCTATCATACAAAACCAAATATATCTCATTGGTCGTTACCGCTAGAACAGAAATGACTGACTTGACTTTCTGGAATATGTATCTCGTTGATACTGCACTGTCCACGTTTCAAGGTCAGCGACAGAAGTCCTACTTCTCCATTCTTCTCCGCTTCCTCTATGTTTTTACTCTCTGGTGATCAGTCTCAACTCATTAATTCCTAGCATGCTGTATAGCTATCACTTTTCTCCCAGTTTCTGGCCTACACTGGCCTCTCAAAGAGTAGCTTATAGGCCTCCAAAAGAGTGGCCTCGTCCTCGTCCTCGTCAGACATGGCGGTAGATGAGCAAAAAAGCCACTGATGAGTTGGGCTCTTAGGCCAATTTTCGTTCTTGTGAAGTTTCAGAGCGAGATGTCATGTGCAAACTAGACAGCTGAAGACAGTCCACGGTCAGTTGATACCCCTATACCCCTGCAGCAGCATCTGTATAATGGACTTACCCGCCCTGCGGACTATTCCATTTTTGCATGACTCGCCCGCCTGCAGGAGAGTCATGTTGATATAGGAATGGACTCGCCTGCACGGACAGCATGCTTGGCTACGGCCTGCGGACGAGGCGACGTTGACACGGGACGGATCACGGGACGGACATAATGCTCCCCCCTCTGTAGGCTATGCTCGCACAGCCTGCGGGAGCATAAAAATGCAAAATCTAGAGAAAGATCTTAAACAAAATGTGCTAGATTTCGGTCTATTCTCTAACAGCTGGGATGAAGGTGGACTGTTTTATGTTTCTTGTGTCAAAATTGGTTTAGACGCTCGAAAGCGTTTTGTAGCCACTGTGTCCTACGTGATCTACAGCACACTCCACCAGTATAATGTTGTCAACGTTTTTAAATATGCAGGCTTGCGACTGACGATCGGAATACCTACCACGATGGCGTTGCGTCTGCTTGTCAAACATAAGCACAGCGTCATCAACCTAGACAAACAGACACAGACGAACAGACAGACAATCAGACATACTTTCAAGCGTCACACACAGACTGGCAGACAGACAAAGATCGATAAACATTCAGAGATCAGTGAAACTAAAAGCGTAAATATAAACGTTTTTTTTAATGATTTTTGTTCCTGTCACGTTTTATCTTTTAAAAATATTTGTCAACATTTTTATTATAAAAAACGTGTTAAAATTCCCAACGAGAAACAGTTTCAACAGACCGTAATGACACTTTCTTCAATTTATTGACCAAAGAAATGAAAACCATTAAATATTCTGCTGCGTAACACAGAAGCAACCTGCAGAGACCTGTAACTACTTACTGATTGAAAACTACATTTGCGTTTTGTAGCCACTGTGTCCTACGTGATCTACAGCACACTCCACGAGTATAATGTTGTCAACGTTTTTAAAATTTTTTCCACGTTATACGTTTTTACTGTTTTTTACTATTTTTTCTTTAACTTAATCTATGACTAAAACTGTAACAAATGATTTAAGCATACTTGATCAAATATAACTGATCACTGGTTGTGTTCCCAGGAGTCCAAGACCGAAACAAGATCTACGTCAGTGCTACTAAATACTGCATCGGATGGATCGGAAAAATGTGTAACAATAATGTGTACACTTTATATGTCGCTTTTTATGCTTTTGGTGTGCAGAGCTGTACTGCCATCCACCGCGTCCCCAGGTGGCGGATGGGGGAGCGGCCTCTAGATATAGAGGTTAGCTGCGAGATAAGCGGGCTTCGGCCTGACGAATAA
>Ga0209149_1000456_pt1 | contig 17163 bp, 9 predicted proteins | sample WorMetTyACAVOLI2_FD_187423 | JGI IMG/M metagenome (GOLD analysis project Ga0209149, IMG submission 187423) | Marine gutless worms symbiont microbial communities from Max Planck institute for Marine Microbiology, Germany - Olavius algarvensis... ... | reverse complement strand
AGACATAGCTTAGGAGACACGCAATACTACAATGGCCTGGAAATTCCAAATATGTTATAAAAAACCTTTCTCACCCAACCCGGAGTGCTTTAACTTATTTAGTAAGTAAAGACATTGATTGCTGACTGCAGTATACAATCGACATGACCTCTGACAGACAATGATGAGATGACCACACCCAGCAATTGTGAAACCTGTTCAGTGTTCAAGAGTTGTACCAAAACAACTTGTTGTTTGCGATGGTTCGGTCTATTAAATGTTATTTCTTTTGTTTTTGACCTGTCTGTTTCAGTTGACGATTGGGATACTTTTAAGACTTCTAAACTTATCTGTAAAGGATGAGAGTGAATGAGAGAGAGTGTTGTGAATGTGATTTTTCTGACATGTTGCTGTTAAAAATGAGTTCTGTGATGAATAGGCCTACATTCTTGTAACGGCCGCGTCACATGCGGTAATGCTTGAATACACAACAAGAAAACTATGACATATCGTCTTAGGCCTACTCTTTTCTTAATAATACTGGTATTTAATTGGACTTTAGTCTCAACTATGTCATTTTCATTAGCCAGGTAGTGAGGTGGTGGCTCTGCAGTGAAAGCAGACTATTTTTCCCTGTACGTTGATATAAAAGGATCCGGGATTGCGATCCGTAATCAGTTATATTTGCTGTTTTAGAGGTGTTATTCTGAGAACTGTAGAACATTAAAACAAACTTCTATGGAAGTTTTTAACATTAATATTCGCTGTTTTATAGCATTTTAGACTGTGCGACCTCAGTCCACTCCCAGTTACATTAATTAGCAATTCCTTAAAGACATGACCTGCTTGGTCGTTGCTAACTTGCTACCCTAGTACCTACAGGGTTTCAAAAAAGTAGCCCCCCCAAACTTTTTTGGAATACTTTCACTTCGGTTAAGTCTGCATGAAATTTTGAAAATATATCTACCAATTTCTGTAGATTTATCTTAATTTATCCACAGGTACCAATCGTTTTCACCCTGTCAAGTTGTGAGTATTCAACCAGATAATGAAAATGCAGTATTGCCTACCAGCTTTTCCGAATGACGTCATTTTTTCGTCATCGCGTTGTGTCTTACGTCCGATAATTGTAAACAATAATAGTCTGATTTTTACTATTAATTAATGTTTTACTGACAATGCTTTAAAGCTCAGTAAGGCCTACCAATGGGTAGTAGGTCTGGATATCCTACCAATGGGTAGTAGGTCTGGATATGAATCGCCAACAAATTTGCAAAATTTTGTGCAGAAAGACTTAGCTGAAGTGAAAATATTCCAAAAGTTTTAGGGAGGGGGCTACTTTCTTGAAATACCTTGTATACACATCTACATTGTACCTGGGTACCCAACTTCATAGCCGAGAACTGAGCAACTATATGTGGTATATACCTATACACATAATCGACTTTCATGACGATACGACATCTGCAGTCGTTTTCACATACTGTTACATGGTAACAATGTTACATGGACCACACGGTAGCAAACACCGTTACAAGATACACAGATGACGTAATTTCACTAAGTTTAACCCTTCATGGACACACTAAAACTGCAGAGCAATGAACTGATACGTTCATATGGTGATTGGTACACAGGCCGTTGATGGGTAGGCTGTTACATTTGGTACAGCGAGGAGGGCCCTGGGCGGGCTGGGGCCCCTCCTCGCTGTACCAAATGTAACAGCCCATCCATCAACGGCCAGTGTACCAACTTCATATCATTCAATGTGGCACTATAATTACCTCTGCACTCTAAAGGGTTAAATAAACATGTGAATTGATTTAGGCCTACAGCGTTTTAAAGATGTTAAACACAAATAGTGCCAGAGGATTCACTTTCTTGCCACCCTGTATGTGTAACACTTTACAGAGTATCTAACTTTGCAAGCAAATCGGAAACATTTTAAAGCTTTCCTAACGCTCTCGGTGGGCCTGCAGTGGCGTTGCCAGGATTTTGAGCCAGCGGTGGGGGCGTACATGTTCACAAAATGAGGCAGAAATCACAGACATTTTTACACAATAATAAACTAGAAACCTGAACTGACTAGAGCTACAACAGCATGCGGAAAATGTGTGGTGTGTTCACTACCAGTCTATCCACTGCCCACTGGAGATATATGTAAACAGAAACAGAAATTGTCAAATTGGTCTACAGGTGCAAGCTCCACGGAGTAACGTTCTCCAGTGCCTCATAGCTGGCGACGCAAAAACCTCGAACAAGGAATGTTAGAAATCATTAAAGAACTGAAGACTTCACTAGCGTGGTTGTTAGCCAGACAACTTAAACGAAAATAGGACAGACAAAATCATAAAAATCTTAATTACACCACTGTTCTCCACCACAGTAATACGCTACGCTAAAACAGTACATATACACACACAGTAGTATGCTAAGAAAATAGCAGACACAGTACATCGGGCACTAGTACCCCGTCTCCTCACTTGCACGTTCCATAACGGCCATTTAACATCTTTGTGATTTCCTCACACAGCACCGCCCACTTCCTGCCATGCTGCTCCGTGTCCTGCTTGTCAGGATGATAATGCAGGACTGCCGTCAGCAAAGCCTTTTTTACGTTATCACCCTTATCTAGATTTTTGTCCTCGAGTTTATGCTTTGGATTTTTGGGCGGATACGTTTTGTAGATGTGTCGCAGCAGACCCTGATGTCCAGATCCGACATCCGCTTCTTTCAGATCTTTAAGTTCTGCTTCCAGCTCTTTGATGTACTGCTGGCGTTCCTGTTGTCTGACTGCCTCGTCGTGGGTCATATTTTCAGTCTGGTAGCGCTGCAGGGCCTCCGTGCACGTCTTGTACCAACCTGCACAACAATCGACATCTTTTAGGCCTGTTACTGTGTTGTGTTTCTACAAGGTATAACCACGGCATCAGCTAGGCACCTAGCAATAGTCAGTAACGAGACCAGCATTCACGCGTAGTAGCTCAGCCAGTGCACCAGCCACAGAAGTCTTTTTGTAGCTTGTGCATCATAATTACCGGCAGGCCTGCGCACAGGGCAGCCATGCCGGTATTGTGTTTTCGCCCCACAAGGGCAACATATTGCCCCGATAAACGTGATAACATGTTTATCGGGGCAGAAGTGGTAATACAGCCCCCCCAAACCGTCAAACTTTGAAATTTTGGCCACAAATTTGTCCCTATCTAAAAAAGTTAGCGGGTGCAAAAAATGGCACGGACCTCCTCTATCACCATGCCAAGTATGGTGGGCATCGTGGGCCGCGCACCAGAGGTAGACAAAAAGTGTGATGTTTTTACAGGCAGTGGGGGCATTTTCCCACAAATTTTCAATAGCCCCTAGCAGCAAAACTACAGTTCGGATCAAAAACAGTTAGGGGGTGCAAAAATGGTATGGACCTCCTCTATCACCACGCCAAGTATGATGGGCATCGTGGGTCGCGCGCCGGCTGTAGATAAAAAAATGTGATGTTTTTGTCTGTCTGTTTTTTATGAAGCAGTGTAATTTTCAGAACAGTTATGGTGTCATTGCACAGAGGAAGGTTTGTAGTTCTGTATCTATATTCAACTTTTTCTGTGGACCCCAGAATTTTTCCTTAGGGGCAAATTTATAGCAAAAATTAAAATTTTTCGGGATTTTGGGGCTGTAAGCCCACATTTTTAAGCCACAATGGTGAAATATGGCGTGAGGGAGCGGACCTAGGACTCCCTTCCCGAAGCCAAATTTGGTAAAAATCACTTAACAGGATGTACCCCTTTTTGGAAAATTTATACCAAAAATAATTTTGGCTATTTTCGGGGCTGTAAGCCCATATTTTAAGTGACATTGGTGAAATTTGGCACGATAGTGCGGGCCTGGGACTCCCTCCCTATACCAAATTTTGTAAAAATCGTTTAAGGGGATATACCCCTTTAGGGCAAATTTGTACCAAAAATTATAAATTTTGGCAATTTTAGCAGCTATAAGCCCACATTTTAAAGCCACAACCATGAACTTTGGCATGAGGCACGGACCTGGAACACCCTCCCCTGTGTTTAATTTTGTAAGTCGCTCAAGGGGATTCGTTCCTTGCAGGCAAATTTTTATTAGAAATTCGAAAATTTTCGCAATTTTGAGCCACTTCAGCCCACATTTCTGTACCCATAATGTTGACGGACTTATGAATCCATAAACGGTTAAAATCCGTCCAGGGATGCGAGCTGGGTGCAAGCTTGAGGAAAAAGGTATAACCAGGACAGCACAGGACAATAAAAAAGGAATCCATCAATGACACAAAATTTCGTCACAATCGTTCAATGGGCCTGCCGGTATAGGGAGCTTTACAGCTGTGTACTGAGAACCAGCTGCCGGTATTGCATTGCCTCGGAAGTGATGCATAATGATTTCTAGTTGTTTGTTTTTTTGTCACCGCTTTGGAATTTCGAAGTTTGTGATAAGGGAAACACTATTATGCAATGTAATTTTCAAAACAATTATGGTACCTTTGCACAGAAGAAGGTTTCTATTTGTGCATCTACACCGTGTCCTGAAAAAAAGCTAAATATGTCTAAATTTCTTCAAAAATACAGAACTTTATTAAGTTATCATTTAACAGAATAAGTAAGTATCTAATTTTGATAAAATAACGAATTTTCGAGATAATCTGTCTAATCATCATTGAAATATTAGCAATTATAAATTGGTACTCAAAAATTGCAGTTTCCAATATTGTTTACTTACTGACGTCAATATTATTCACTCTGATGTCAACACTAAAGCACTTTTCACTTTATCAAAACAGCATGGTTATCAGCAGCGTACTCGACTGTGAGAGTGTGTGAACGCTGACGGTAGACATTTTGAATACCATTCTGTAACCGTGATTGCTTTGCAGACTGTTCATTGGATTTATCACTGATAGTTTCCTATTGAAAAATTGCATTTTTGGTGTGTTGCTGAAAGCAAATAATAATATCACGATCCTGAAACTGAATTCACTTGCAATTTAGCACACAATGTTCAAATGGATGTCAGTGTGTTCTCTGTAATTTTCAATGATTTCTGTTCAGTATTATGAGTGTTACTGTACTTTACATAGGGGGGGGGGCACTTTTTCAGGAGACACTGTATATTCAAGTTTCTTTATGGACCCCTGGATTTTCCGTTCGGGGCAAATTTGTACCAAAAATTACCATTTTTAACAATTTTGGGGGCCGTAAGCCCACATTTTTATAGCCGCAATGGTGAGGGTTTGGACCTGGGACTTGCTCCTCCACGCCAAATTTTGTAAAAATTGCATAAGGGGATATACCCCTTTGGGCAAATTTATACCAAAAACTAGAAATCAATATGCATCAACTCCAAGGTAATGCAAAACCGGCAGGCCATGAGCAGATTCAGTTGAGCGATTCTTACAAAATCGAAGGTGGGAGACTGAGTCTGAGGTCTGCACCGTCGCACAAAATTTCACCATCATGCTTTTAGAAATGTGGGCTTGAGTCCACCAAAATCGTAAAAATATGCATATTTTTTGTTATAAATCTGTCCCTAAGGGGTCGATCCCTTACGCGATTTTTAGAAAATCAAAAATGGTAATTTTTGGTAAAATTTGCCCCTAAGGGAAAATCCTGGGGCCGACAGAAAAACTTGAATATAGGTGCACAACTACAAACCTTCCTCTATGCAATGGTACCATAATTGTTTTAAAAATTACATTGTAAAAATTGGTGGATGTGTGTTAAACCTATAGCCAGTCAAACTTGGGACATTTTTTGAGAGACACTACATATCTATAATGTTCAAATTTTGCTTATGAAATGAACCTTGGACCTCGGAATCCCTCAACAACACAAAATTTCGCAAGAATCAATCAAGGGATTCTGCACATGGCCTGCCGTTATTGCATTGCCTCGGAGGTAACGCACTTTGGCGCTATACAAATCTGATTATTATTATTATTATTATTATTATTTGATTTTTAGTTTTTGCCGTGCGATGCTATGCATAAGCGAACCTACGCCATCACGCGGTGTCTGTCACGTTTGTGCACTGTGTCAAAACGAATAAAGATATCTTCAATTTTTTTTCACCGTCAGGTAGCCACACCATTTTTCCGCACCAAACAGAATGGCAATACTCCGACGGGAACCCCCCTAATGGGGGCATCGAATGCAGGTCGGGTAGGCAGATATCGTGATTCTTAGCCTATCTTGCTTTAGTGCCTGCTGTTAGCGCTGCAACATGCCAGGTGTTGTCAACAGGGTCGCCGGTGGACGACGGCCACAGACTCGCAAGTTATGACACATCACTGGTAGTAAGCGGTGGTGTTGGTTGTGGGAGAAGACAACGAAATGTTTATGACAAGAAGCCTCAACGTTATGCCAAAGACAACAGAACAGTGCATTTAACTGCATGCAGTGATAAATCTGTAGCCTATGTAACTAACAATAACAGACTCTACTCGACGTTTGTACTGTTGAAGCTAACTACTGACAGACACGAAGCATCGCGCGGCCTCTTTGCAACAGCAGAGCTACTTGTTTAATTTGTCATGCTGTCAAATTTGCGATAATGGAAATGCAATCAAGCACTGTAATTTTCAGAACAGTTAGGGTGTCACTGCATAGAGGAAGGTTTGTAGTTGTGCACCTATATTCAACTTTTTCTATGGACCCTCAGAATTTTTCCTCAGTGGCAAATCTATACCAAAAACAAGAACTTAGCTATCGCAAAACAGATCGTGTGTCAGCTGCGCACACACTACATCGAGGACATCGATAGGCCTAATTACCCGTGACCTTGAAATCTAGGTCAAGGGTCACTGGAAATGAAATATCATCGTGACACTGAAATGTGGGTTAGAGGTCACTCGAGGTTATTGAAAATGGTATCATTTGAAAGCTTGGGTATGGTTTCCTATTCGCCTTCCATAGCAACTATGCCATATCTTTAGCCATTTCAGAGATATTCAGTGTCAAAGAATGGCCTGACCTTGAAATCTGGGTTTGGGGTCACTCAAGGTCATTGAAAATGGTGCGGTTTCATATATCACTTTCTATTGGTCCACCATTGTAACTATATATTGCTTTCTCTTGTAGAATTTTCGAGTAATCTGACGAATAATATTATAACCTTGAAATCTGGCCTACAAGGTCACTCAAGATAATTAAAAGTGGTGCAATTTGAAAGCTTGTGTGAATTTCATATTCGCCTTCTATAGTAACTATGGCCGTATCTGTAGCCGTTTGTGAGCTATTCAGCATCAAACAATGGTGTGACCTTGAAAACAGGGTTATGGTTCATTCAAGGTAATTAAAAATGGCACCATTTGATAGATTGCATACGAGTTCCTATTAGCATTCCATAGTAACTATGGCACTATCTTGTATCGTATACGAGATATAGCAAGTTATTGGTCAAAAATCGCGAAATTTTTATACCCCACCTGTATTTAGCATTGTCGTAAGCAGTGATGGGCATTAACTTTTTTAAAGTAGTTAAACTTTAATTAAAATTAGTTAGAAAAAAAGCAGTTAAGCTTCTCAGTTAACTGAATGTAGATCATAGCAGTTAAACTTTTTTTGTTAACTAGTTAAAAAAAGTTATTACTTAACTTTTTCCAGACTCTGGTTCAAATTTCAAATAGTACTAAACACGTGCAAATCAAACTTATCAAAGTATACTAATGCACGGTTTTCACTGTCCATATAAACACTTACAATGTAATTCAGTCATTAAACTTTATAACGAACACATAGTCTGTTCCAATACAGAGGCCGACGTGTCGTAGTCTTGGTAATCACACAAAGGTTTTCATACACAGTCATTCCTCTTCTTTAAGTTTATAGCGCCACGCGAGTAAAAAGTTGACAAAAAAACAGTTAAACTTGACTGCTAAATTAACTTTTTACTTTTAGTTAAACTTCTGCAATAACTAAACAAAAGTAGTTTAACTAAAAGTTAACTTTTTTAAAGTTAACTTCTGCCCATCACTGGTCCCAGAATATGGGAACGTAATGGACAGACAGAATTGCGATATCAATAATGTGCATCACTATGCTGACGCGTGACATGCAATAAAAATCGCTTAAGGGCAAATTTATGCCAAAAATTACCAATTTCAGCGATTTTCGGGTCTGCAAGCCCACATTTTGAATGCCAAAAAGGTGAAGTTTAGTGTGAGGATGTGGACCAGGAACATCCTCGCTCACGCCTAATTTTGTAAAAATTGCTCAAGGGGATTTGTTCCTTAGGGGCAAATTTTTAACAAATTTATTTTTTTGTGATTTTGAGCAACTGAAGTTCCCATTTCTATACCTATAATGTTTAAATTTTGCTTAAGAGAACGGAACTAGGCCTGTCAGTTTTACGAGGACACAAATGGACCCTCTAATGTGTCGGAGAAATTAATCTCATACACATGCAGACCAATGACGTGACACAAACTGAACAGATTATTGCCTGAACAGAGATTCAAGATCAGCCCTCATAGGTTTTCTGCACGTCAAGCTTGCAGTATTGTCAGGTGAACTAAATTATTGTCATTAGTCCTAGGCAGGCACTATATAAGCCTTTGACTTGTTTCAACTATTACTAGCATCACAGCATGCTTCAGTTTCTGCATCAAACTGCAGAGTTTGCTTACTTTCTCCAGTGAAATTCCTTGGCTCCATCGAACCTGCCAACTCCATAGAGTATTTGAAGTAGTCTTTTGCACGTGACTTCATCCTGAGAACTTTGTCGTAGAGTCCACCAAGGCGACTCGCAGCGATTGCTTCCATCTCCACCTATCAGAAATGCTAATTATATAACAACTGCATCAAGCCACTTCAGTGTTTGCCACTGCTGTGCATCAGGCCTGTAAAAGACTCCTGCTCTAGCAATCACTCTGCGAGACTGGCGTAACCCATAGTAACAAAAAATGAACTGCTAACACAAAAGTAGTAGTAGTGGACAAGTACTTACACCTTAACGCTACTGAAATCTACGTAACTGATTCTGAATATACTACACTACAATTTACTTTTCAACATTCATCATTATCACAACAAAACTGAAAATGCGTTCTTGCAGAATGCACAACAGTAGTGTAGAACTCAGGACTATAAATCATAATAAATCATGCACTTCATTTTGGCAAATGTTTTAGAAAAGAACACCTGTTCGACACCATCTGCTGACTTTTAGCGCTTTTGTGGCCGAGCGATCCAGCGCTTTACAAATGTACTTAATAATAATAATAATAATAATAAATGAATAAAAAATCACATCCGTTTGTATATGTGCACAGAATATTCCTGATTACTGAGGACTTACTCCAGGCCATGCTGACAATCATGTACCTTGCAACATCATATTATATTATTGCACGGCCATACAAAATTCACAATAAAAAAGTACATACTTTCTCATACATGTGCAATAACAAAACAGCACCAAACTTTTGTGCATGCCTTGCACAGTCTGATTATGTGATAAAATTTAAGAAAACTTACCAATTACTTCTTTCCAACTGCTTACATCGCAACATAAAAAAACATTAAGCACATAAATTAGTGAGTCAGTAAACAAATTACAACTGCACTGACAATGACTGAATTGCAAAAGTTTCAGTATACCTCGATCTCCCTGGTTTCAATTATTGCCTTCCTAAACCAGTCAATGGCATCATAAACTAAGTCCATGCACAGCTCTTCTTCATCTTTCAGAGCTCTTTCGAGCGAGTCATCACCTACGACAACGTACACATATCCTCTTAATGTACACTTCACTGTACATTTCACCATATTAATCATGTAAATCTATCTCAAATACAAAAATGTGCAATGTACATAGCTCACTACTGATTACTGGTGGCCTGCCTTATGGGCCAGAATATGCTTGCTTGTTTGTTTGTTTTTGTTGTTGTTGTTCTTCTTCTTATTATTATTAAGAACACATCAGATATTCGGTGCTTGCCAATGTCGGTCCATCCGTCGTCCGTCCTGTGGTCATATCACAAAAACTAAACAACAAGAGAGACCCATAGTTACTACAGAACACTATGTAGAAGTTGGCACTACTGATTTTGTTGCCGAAGATCCCAGATTCCCCTTCCAGCGAGATATTCTGGTTTCAGGTAAGACTAGACTCTATGGATAGGCAGGACAAACCTCCGCCAAGATGTCAAACCCCAAGCAATAGTGATCTGAGATTCGAATCCAGATCTCCAGATTAATCCGGATTAGGATCCAGATGTCTGCTGGATCACTCGTAAAATGTGGATTCATTGGGGTTGTCAATGTCATTTCGGCGAGTGTCGTGAAAATCGGCCGGCAACTGTATGAGAAATGCTACTAAATGTCCTCCCCTATTCTGCAGTGCTCACGGAAATGGAAAATTGATCCGGAATCCGTATCTGGGACTGGATTACCACCGAAAATTAACTGGTAGGCCAAATCATAACACCAAGTTTCAATGAAATCGGCTCATTACTTTCACAGTAATCCTGCTCACAGACAGACTAACAGAACGAACAAATGACAGACAGCATCGCTCGTGTAACCTCCCTGGCGGAGAGAAAACATGTAATGCAGCTCCTGTTTGATTTTGGCGCCAGATGACAGCTTCTGTCAACAGAGTGTGGCATTCGTAACATGCATCTACAATCGTCATTCTAGTGTTCTAGTGCTGACAAAGTCTAACAGGAGGCGGGCCAGATTCTTATCAATATTCTTGTTTCCACTGTGACAAACCCCAGTAAATGTTAGTAACAGACTAAGACAACTGCATAAAACTACCAGCTTTGATGGCCTGTAGAGCTGAAGCCGTTGCCATGTTGAAAGCCACGTCATTCTCGATCACAACCGCTTCATCGTATATATCTCCAGTCTCACGTGTCAGTCGTCTGATCTCCTGGATTGGCCGATAGCAGTCATGGAACGCCTGAAGTGCCGGCAAGAAATCCTTTGTGTTCAGAGCAATAAAGCCGGCATTGCGAAGCGCAGTCGCTATCTCAAAAAACACAGCTGGCTTCTGCGAGTCTTCACCCATTACTCGAATGAAGTTCTCCAGCATCTCAATTCGACTGTGGTATGTAAGAGTTTTTGCCAAGTCAATGCTCTCATTGACACATGTTCCAAACGAGTCATCCAGCTTTTCAGCCCACTCGGCATTCTGACATCTCTGGCCTATCATGGCAGCCTGCGTTCAGACATAATACAATATTACAACTCAAGCTATACAATGACAAACGCTGCAACGGTTTGTCCCATTTACACAGAGGTGGAGACAAAACTTTGTGATCCTTCAACAACACGCACATATAAATCCTGCTAAAACAAACCATGTTCTTATATTGAACAATCCTTTATTATCAATGGTTTGGTTTGTGTGGTCATTTTAATCAAGTTATTGTTAACTATTATCTGCACACAGCCACATCCTACAAGCAGCCACATTTACTAGATGTAAACTCCGCCAAGTTCGCTGCATTGGCGCCTTCTGGTGAGTAACAATACATTGTAAAATATGTCGCATAAAGCGGTATCTCGAGAGATCTAATGTTAACAGAAGTAAAAAGTGATCGTACATCCACACCTGGATTCAGACCAACGCCAAAATTTAATCAATTCTAGATAGTCATCTAGGTAGGTCCATGCCTACCTTGTTGGTCGAAATCTGTAAACGTATTCGTGAGTTATCACAGAATAACAGTGACAGACAGACAGACCAACGGCACTATCTCTGCCTTGACAAAGTAACAAGAAGCTCAGCAGTCACGGAAATTACTTTAAATGACACATCACTCTGTACCATCCACAGTGAAAATGTTCATATCAGAAATTTTCCTAGAAGCGTATATGGTAGGTTGTACACGAGTATATCTTAATCGTCTTAATCTACATCTACATGCCACTTCATTAACCTAATGTTACCACACAATTGTATTCAGGCCTGATTGTAGCATTGTAATATGATGTATTAACGTGTTAATGTTTTTTATATCTAGTAATTCCTGTAATACCTTACGCATCTTTTATAGTACAGCTAATTGTTCAGTTTTTTTGCATCTGGCTTTTAGTAAATGTGTATGATTTGATTTGATTTGATAACATTCACATTTAGGCATTACATGTTCTCATACTTGGATTTACCTACATTTTACTATTCTATTGTTAAATCTCAAGACTGTAATTAACAATTGAATTTAGGGATAGGCCTTCGACAAGCTCTATGAGCTTTTGCCTGTTCCTGTTGTATCTGTGTTTCTTGTATTTCTATTACCTGTTAGATTTTGCATACCTTTTTTCTCTGATACAATAAAATGTGATGAAAATGAAATGAAATGAAAAAATATGCAATTTATAGTAAAACAAGAAGTGTGGCCGCGGGGTTCGGTAACACGGTATGCCCCCACCGGCCTGTTACACAGGTACAGCAATAGACCAAGACGGCACAGACTGATCCTGTAACCTTGCAACACAACTAGTATTTCGTTGGAACTATGCATGTATCTCGTACCGTTTCTGAGACATTCTGCATCAAAGAATGGCGTGACCTTGAAACTTGGGTAGGGGTCTTTCAAGGTCATTGAAAACGGCGCCGTTTGATAGATCATGTACGACTTTCTATTGGTCGGCCATTGTAAGTATAGCTCCATGTTGTACCATTTTCGAGTTATTTGACATTGAATAACTGTGACCTTGAAAAAGGTCATGAAAGGTTATTCAAACTGGTACCATTCGAAAGCTTGAGTGCGGTTTCTCATCTGCGTCCATAGTAACTAGGGCCATATCTTTAACCGTTTATGATATATTCAGCGTCAAAGAATAGCGTGACCTTGAAAACTGGGTTAGGGGTTCTTCAAGGTTATTGAAAATTGCGCCGTTTGATAGATCATATACGAATTTCTATTGGTCCGCCATTGTAAATATAGCTCTATCTTGTACCGTTTTTGAGTTATTTGACGATGAATAATATCATGACCTTGAAATCTGGGTTAGAGGTCACTCAAGATCATTCAAACTGGTACCATTCGAAAGCCCGGATGTGGTTTTCTATTTGCCTTCCATAGTAACAACGGCTCTGTCTTGCATCTATTCCGAGATAAAGCGAGATATTGGTCGAAAATCGTGATTATTTCACACCCCCTTGCATTCGACGCCCGCGTAAAGGGGGTTGACATCGGAATATTGCCATCCCGTTTGCTATGGAAAAACTAGAATGGTGGGACTACCCGATGGTGAAAAAACTTTGAGGATATGTGTAATCGTTTAGACACAATACCAGCATGTAATGGACGTACGGACAGACATCTTGCCACTGCATAGTCCATACACATCGCGCGGTAAAAATTATACTAATTACCTTACGGCGACAGTAATATTTAATCCAACACTTGTTTGCGATAACAGAGTACCCTGAGCAATAATTAATTACATTAAAAAATCATACTCAACAAAGCACTGCGGCTGTAGCTGAGGCAAACATTGACTAGGTTTGTATTCGCTTGGGGCGACAGCGGTATGCGGTAAGTTCGTAGGCCTTGGCATTCGGAAGATATGGCGCACGATGTGACTCAGCATTAATGGGCCTGGTGGCCCTGACCTTTGACCTTGAAACTGGTAAGCAAGTCCCATCTAAGGTAGGGGTTGCTCAGTTAAGGATGCGTTTCTGTTAGGTGAACCTACAGTGTGGCGTGGAGTGTAGTTAGTTATGAAGTCACGTTTGCTGGTACTGGGCTGACCAGGAAGTAGCCTACCATGTGATACAATCCAACTTAAATACAATCAGGTAAAAAACGAACTGAATTTGAGAACAGACAACGGTGGCGAAAGTACTCTGGACTTGTGTTTTGCAAGACCAGAGCAAATTCCGGAGTGACAGCGTCCACGTCGCGCCACTGGAAACCGCAGGAATCATCACTGTGGAGATGATTCCATATTGCGGGCAAATGTCACACGGGACCTGGGGTTGCCTTGCCTCGGTGTGGTGTGGGTCTCGGTCTGGGGCTGGTCTTGCTGGTTGTCGCTTTCTCCTGTGTCGGTAAGTATATTGTATATTGCTGTGCTCATTAGCTCATTTGGCAAAGTGGGGCGGTTACCAGCACCCGGCTCATGAAGGCGTTAAATCTCCGGGGATCCTGTTCATGACTTGACGAGTGCGAGGGGTCATGAATGGTTGGCTACTTGTGTTCCTGTTCAAGATGTGGTGTCACAAGGCATCTTTTGCAGTAATACGACTTGTGGCATTTCAGGGTGTTCAGAAGGAAGCCCTGTATGTTACCACCAATTGGTGGCAATTTTTAACCCGGCTTAACCAGGATCAACTTTTCTTCTTTTCTTTACCCTTCGACTTTGTCGTCGGGATCTTAGAATACTGGTTTGTCTCATGACTGGTTATAATATCCTTAATTGGTAACAAACTCTAATGTAAAGGAGTTGTTATTTAATATTCCTTTATGTAAGAAGGATAAAGCCCTTCGCCTCTATCATTGGGCCCTTTAATTAAGCAGGATATAGCCCTTCGCCTTTGTTGTCGGGATCCTGGAATGGTGGTTTCTCTTGAATGGTCATAATTTCCTGAATTGGTGTTTAGCTCTAAGGAGTTTTTACTCTTCCCTTTATGTAAGGTGTATATTGTCCTGGGAATGTGCACTGGGCCCGTTTGGAGGCCTCAGCACTAGGCAGCTTTTGCTGTCTGCCCTACATGAAAAGAAAGGAACAGTACAGACAACGATGAGGAGATAATCACACCCAACAATTTACAGTTTGAGACCTGTTGGATGTCCAACAGTGGTGCCGGCAAAAGATGCTTGTGACGATCAAAACAAAAATTACCTGTCGACCAGCAGTCCGTCTACGTCTACCCGACAGAGTATCTCAATTCACTGATGCTAAGTGGACTGCCGCCACATAATGTCATTTATCTAAACATCAAAGTCGGCGCGCCAATAATGAAACATGGACCGGGCACGCGGTCACTGCAACGTTGGCACTCCGTGACGTCAGCCGGCGATACATCACTGGACAGATAGCGGCCGGTGAATATGCCACACTGCAACTGCCGTTCAGTGTTCATCCCGCGTATTCCATCGCTAACAGACGCCGGTCTGCCGTTCACGCTGCAGTTTCCAGTACGTCCAGCGTTCGCCATGTCCAACAAGGCGCAAGGTCAGACTCTCCAGTGCGTGGAAGTGCTTCTCGACGAGCCAGTGTTCAGCCACGGTCAGCTGTACGTGGCGGTGTCGCGCTGTGGCGATCCACAGAATATCAGATTCTGTGTTGACAGCCGCCAGACTGCCAACGTCGTCTATCTATTTATGCAGAAGTACTGTCCAGCAACTGCTGACTTCCGCTCCGTATAGGCAGGCCTATGTGCAATATTCTGTATTGTATAGTATATGGGTTGTATACTCTAACATAGTTGATATAAACCGCGTGTAATCTAGAGGCACCTGCTGTACTGAAAGGGGAATGTTCAGGTTCAGTTGAAACATTTAATAGAAAAGTTAAAGGCATACAAATAGTCCGCTTGTTCCGATTATTTTGATAACTTTCATAAAACTGCATAAGGCATATGTGGCATTTACGTACTTTTGTGAGTGCACTTTTGCGTGTTTTTAAATCGTTATATTTATTTTTTAAAATCTTTTTTACGTTATTGCGTTCTGTAGCCAACTGTATATGGGCGACCGACATAGATGAGCATTTTCCCTGTCACTGTGTGGTTGCTTTGAAATCTCCTTTGTGACAAATACGATGATGATACTAACTGTCCAGAAGCAATTGCCGCTCGTAATAATAAGACTGCGCTGTGTGCGGCTGTTGAAGCTAACTACTGACAGACACAAAGCATCACGTGGCCTCTCTGCGATAGCAGGGCTACTTGTAACAAGTGTATCGGAGACGATACAAAAGCTGCCGCTCGTCAAAGCCTAAAAATGCATTAAAAACAAAAAAAAAATAAAATATGGCGAAAACGATTTTCAATATGGCGGATGGAATTCTTACACCCTGCTATGTGGCACGATCATAACATTGATTTCGCCAGGTGACTGCACCCTGCAATGTGGCATGTGGCTCTGGAATCGTGACAGTGAATTCACCAAGTGGCAGCACCTGCAATGTGATACGTGGCTCTGGTATGACATGCCACTGAATTCGCCCAAACGTGGGCCATATTGAAATTCTACATCTGGTTTCAATTTCGACCACATCACTGCAGTCGACATGTCATTCTGCACCAGTCTCCAAAATTTTATCCAAATTGGACCACCCTCAACAGGAAAAAAATGATATCATGTCGACTTTAAAGATGGCGGGTCAAAGCTATCTTGGATTTTAGGGATCCAATAATGGGTTCTTTGAAAAGCCCATGCACGACTTCCTACAGGTCGTTAATACCGACTATAGCTCTAAATTGCTTACTTTTTAAGAAAATAGCATTTCTTTGCATTTTGGTGACAGACAGTCTGAGACAGACAAACAAACAAACAGATGGATAGCACCGATGCACTAAGCCGTTGTCGCGAGCGGCGGCTTAATAAATGTGTCATACCTTGCTGAAGTAGCTTATCGCCTCTTGATAGGCAAATCCACAATGACGCGTCGCTTCGTTGAGCTCGATCAAGACAGTGGCAAGCCGCCAGGACGCTATGCCATAGTTCTTGGCTGCACTGCTCTTGTCTTCATTACTCTCAGCTCGCTCATATGCTTGATAATACGACCTCAGAGATGACGCCAGGTAGTTTCTTTGGCGTCCAGTGTTGTTTGAATCCAAAAAATTCCTGTATGAAACGTTGCCTCGCTCACGCCACCCATAAGAAATCGTTGTGCTAGCCATAATTGTCCGGTTCTTGTAGTCAGAGTAATGAGCACTTGTTACTTAGACTTGTACTGTTCACCAACCAATCTACAAACAATAAACTTAACTATCACAAACAGACTGCGTGTCAGCAGCGCATGCCGCACACACAGGGACTATCACGACTGATGCACCAGGAGTTACACTGGCTGGACATTCCCCGAGCGAGTAAACTACAAGCTGGGAGTGCTGGCCCACCGGTGTCTGCTCGGCAAGGCGCCAGTGTACCTATCACACTGCTGCATTCCAGTCAGTCAAGTAGCTTCGCGGCGGCATCTACGCTCCGCTGCACGTCATCAACTGACCGTACCTCGACATCGTCTCAGCACTTACGATTGGCGG
>Ga0209149_1000455_pt1 | contig 17179 bp, 19 predicted proteins | sample WorMetTyACAVOLI2_FD_187423 | JGI IMG/M metagenome (GOLD analysis project Ga0209149, IMG submission 187423) | Marine gutless worms symbiont microbial communities from Max Planck institute for Marine Microbiology, Germany - Olavius algarvensis... ... | reverse complement strand
GCTGCAGCAAGTGGAAGAAGACGTTGGCCTATCTGTTGGTGCTGCCTGGATCGCGGGCCAGGATCGTTCGATGTGGAGGACGCTACGACCCTCAGCTGGTCAAGCGCAGCAGTGAGTGAGTGAGTGAGTGATTTCACAAGCTAACAAGCTTTGTGTTTATGCCATTGTTAACAGTGTTAATCTGCTGCCATGTGTCGTGTATTTTTATATTACACAATTATATTTAAAATGTCTCGGCATTAGCATTGTTGGATATCATGTAGTTTGTAGCCATGCAGCTATAGTATTATGCCACTGCTACATATTTGGAGCATTTGATCTCTCAGCTGCACTGAGAAAGTTCTCAGTTGAGAGATTTAATCCAGTTGTCTCTTTGGACATTCTAGATTCTTTGTGCCAGGAAGCACAACAGTCGGGCGAAGGTAATGATGTTGATGTTGGTTTTACAGATGCAGGGTGTGATGACAAAGATAAAGAAGAGTTATTAGGCAGTGAGGAGTCGCAGCAAATCAATGATGAGCTTGAAAAAGAATACATCTTTGCTCTGAAGAAGGTTAGATGCTTACTTCAGATATATGTTTGTGATTTAATGAACAGCTTTCATACGTAACTGTTATTTAATGTGTAAATTTGAAGTTAGAACAAGAACTTAGCTATCGCAAACAGATCACGTGTCAGCTGCGCACACAATACGTCGATGGCATTCATAGGCGTAAATATTACACCGTGACCTTGAAATCTAGGTTAAGGGTCACTCAAGGTCACTGGAAACGGAACCATTGGACAGATCGTATACGACTTACTATTAGTCGAGTTATTTGACGTTAAATATTATCGTGACCTTGAAATGTGAGTTAGAGGTCACTCAAGGTCATTGAAAGTGGTACCGTTTGAAAGCTTGGTTACGGTTTCCTATTCGCCTTCTATAGTACTTATGGCCGTATCTGCAGCCAATTTGGGAGAAATTCAGTGTCAGAGAATGGCCTGACCTTGAAATCTGGGTTTGGAGTTTGTCAAGGTCATTGAGAATGGCGTGGTTCGATAGACCATGTATGACTTTCTATTAGTCCGCCATTGTAACTATAGCTCTATCTTGTACCATTTGCGAGTTATTTGACGTTGAATAATATCGTAACCTTGTAATTGGGGTTAGAGGTCACTCAAGGTCATTGAAATTAGTGCCATTCGAAAACTTGGGTTTGGTTTCCTATTTGCCTTCTATAGTAACTACGGCCATATCTGTAGCTGTTTGTGAGATATTTAGCATCAAAGAGTGGTGTGACCTTGAAAACGGGGTTAGGGTTTGTTCAAGGTCATTGGAAATGGCACCATTTGATAGATCGCATACTAGTTCGTATTCGCCTTCCATAGTAACTATGGCAATATCTTGTATCGTTTGCGAGATATAGCGACTTATTGGTAGAAAATCGCGAAATTTTTATATCCCACTTGTATTTAGTGCCCCCGCAGGGGGTGACCCGTCGGAATTTTGGAAAATGTTTGATGCTGGTAAAACTAGAATGATTGGGCTACCGTATGGTGAAAAAACTGTGACGATATATGTTAAACCGTTTTCATCTGATACCGGAACGTAACGGATGGACGAACGGACAGACAGATGTGCTATATCAATATCGCGCATCAGTATGCTGACGTGCGATAAAAACCATTAAATATTTTTAGATTATTAAGTCTGCATCTGGTTAGGCCTACTTTTTAAGCGCCTCACTTTACTTTAGTAAAAGAGGCGCTTATTGAGATAAGCTGTGTCGTGACATCGTTGGTCGTTGGTTGGTTGGTTGTCACGCGCGTGCACTGTGGCCAAACGGTGCATCCTAGGCCTACTTTAGTAAAAGAGGCGCTTATTGAGATAGGCTGTGTCGTGACGTCGTTGGTCGTTGGTTGGTTGGTTGGTTGGTTGGTCTTCACGCACGTGCACTGTGGCCAAACGGTGCATCCTAGGCCTATAGTTACTATGGAATACTAATAGGAAACCCTACCCCAGGAATTCAGTAGTACAAATTTCGACCCCCTGCGGTGACCCCTAACCGGGGAATGGGCCCCCTGTGAGGCGCTTTTTGTCAAATTACTTTGACCTCTTGTTAACTTTTATTACAGTGTACAAACTGCATGATGTCTCATATCAACTCTGAACAAGTGATGACAAAGGCAAGAAGTCGATTTAGCCAAGTACATTAACAAACCTTCAGTGAGGCCTGTGATGCTAGCATACCACTTCCAACTCTGAACCGTCTATCTTCAACAATCGTCATACAGACTGGGGTATGACAGCTCCAACGAGAAGGTGATTCTAGTATGGTACTCATGCAGCGATCTTGCTGTGGTACATGATCAAATTTTTTGTGGAGTCGGCAGGTGGAAGACAAGACATACTGGCTGGAGACTACGGAAAATACAGAACTCATGAAATGAAGTCAATGACAGTGATAATGCTAAATGTAATTGTGATGTCTTTGAGGCTCTGTATTATTTTTTGATGTTAGGTCATAATGAGATAACTTTGTGAGAAAGGACTATACGTAAAAACACTGTCATTCAAGCACTGATGCATGTATTTGTTATAGAAATCACCAAAAATTGCTGCTGCCAAGTATTTTTGTCGGATTTGTGATTATCACTGCATGAGTGTCAAGCACTGTCACGAGCACATAAAAGGACGGCGGCATGTACAACTCATGATGGTCAGTAGGCAAGTTAGTTAGCAGTTATAGACATTAGTTAGCAACTTGAATATGTCGTTGGTAGCAAGTTAACAGTGTGTGCAATAGTGTGTTGAATTTTTTTCGAAAGAAAGACGTCTTATGTTGTCATGCAGCCTCCTATTGACATGACTGTGTGTAAAGGAGTGATTTTGGCTAGATGCCATTCCTGACATCACAAGTGATGTATGTGGGTGACATCAGGAATTGAACCCAGTCTGCATATCCTTAACCACGGAACCACGTCATGAAATTATTGCTGGCCCAGTATGGTATGTTCGTTGTCCGTAACATGGTCATATCTCAAAATAAAATAAGCAAGATAGACCCATAGTTGGCCTGTCCCGGTGGCGCTGTTGGTAGCGTCGCGGTACACACTGCCTGGCTACGGTTATCGGCGAGTCTGGGCTTGAGGCCCAGGCTAGCCAGATCATAAGTCAAGTTATAGCGGCGTATGCTTTGAGATTAAATTCTCGGGCAGGCACAGAGGGTTCGATGGTGTCTTCTTTAATCTGTGACCGTTGGCTAATACTGGTTGTAGAGATGCTCAGTATTAGTCGCTGCTTGAACCACTGATAACAGATGGCCTCCTGCTGTATGCCTGGCCAGTCATCAATGGCTCTGTTCACATGCACCGCTAAATTGGACCCTGAGGCCCACGGTGCGAGGTGCGCATGAGCTATGGCCGTTCATCATGCAGATATTAGTCGCCAGAGAAACAGTGGTTATAGGCCGAGCAGGGTAAATATCATGGCACAAGGTCTCTCCACTCCCGATCCCTCCTTTAGCTCTACACACCTCTCTATAAGGAGAGGTCGCATAACAACTACACACACCATCAAGTTAGCCTGATGGTGTCGCGCAACACTACACTTGTCCCTTCGCTGGGGTTGCACATTGGGCCTGTGAGGCAGGCATCAGCACTGGCATGCAAAGGGAGCGTGTGTCACCCCAAATAAGAAAGAAAGTGAAAAAAGACCGATAGTTATTAGTTACTATGGAACACTATTAGGAAGTTAGCACTGCTGATTCTGTTGCCACATTCAGATTAGGGATGTTAAAAAAATCATTTTTTCTTGAAAATCAATTATCGTTTGCTGTTGCCGCTGCAGTCTTTGGCAAACACGTCAGTCAGCCAGGGTAAATGCGTGCACTGTGTCCACATTCGCCACTTTATGACTGGACCACCGTAGGTCGACTGTAAACTGCGTGGGTGGGGAGCCAGGCTTAGCATGCAGTGTGTGCGATAATTATCAACAAGCTATTAACACTGGCTGCTTGGCTGGCGTTTTCTGCTGCAGCCAATGCAATATCCATTACATGCATTTCGAGAATCGATAATGGAGAAACGAAAATGAGAACGAGACTAAATTTTGATAATCGATTATTCAATTATCATTTAACATTCTTAATTCAGATGCTCCGCTAGGGAGATATCCAAGTTTCAGATACAAATATGTGCTAATATTAGTATGGCCTCCTGTTAAATTTGGTTCACACAAGTCACAGCTGTTGTAAACTGAGCATGACCGTCATCTTGCCGCTGGTGTTGTCAGCTGTTTTAAGTGGAGTTGGCCAATCCAGCCTGATATCCTTAACCCACCACTGCTACGACTGACATCCGGGAAGCCTCTGTGGCTCCACTTGCAACCAGTTGACATCAAAAGTCGATGGAGGCATAACTGGAAGTCGGCTCAGGTGATCATTTCTCACCTAGTATGCGACCCCACAATCCGGCAACCGGGTATCGACCTCCCTCAGCAACAGTGGTCTCTGCTGAACCGTTTTTGCGCGGAACAGGAACACAGCGGTGCCTGCAGAAGGAAATGGCGACTTAGAGACACTGATCTGTGTCCTTGTGGCGAGACCCAGACGATGTCCCACATTGTCGCATTCTGTCCCCTGACAAAACTGAATGGCAGTTTATCTCGGCTACACTCTGCGGATGAAGATGCTGTTTCATGGCCGACCAGTTATGGTTCATGACGCATACGAGAAGAAGAAGAACGGAGTGCGACGCTCGGTACCTGTTGTTTACGATCATCATCTTGTCGTGTTGACGATACCATAAACAAACAGGAAGCGAGCCAGCTTCTTTTTGCAGTGCAAATTTTTTGTTTACTCTTAGTTATTTTTAAATGACCTTTGATATGTCCACTGAAACTTTAGTTTAAGTCTGTTTGAAGGGAAAATTGCTCATTTATGCCATGTCCGCTTACATGTGCTTGTGGTTATGTATGTAGATGAAGGCACAAGATGAGTTTATACGTACACTGCCTCCACCAAGTGATGTACATGTGGCTGCTGTGACACAAGCTATCTCATCGCTGCTGCCACAGATTGCAGCAACAGACCTGAGCTATGTACACTGTGCAGAAATATGCAGACGTCTACAGAACGTGGTCTGTGGTGTGTCAAAAGGTACCTGGACAGACTGTTCGCAGTTGATTTGTTGCAGCAGTCTTCATGCTGCCAATTTCTTAGGCATTGTTACACATCACCTCGTTCATTTTTTCATATGCAAGCGGTCAGCAAGTTGGCTGTCATTTGCACCTGGAATACTTATAAATTACCCACGAGCTCTTTCACTTCTTTACATCATTAGTCCTCCATTTTTAGAGAGAGCGAGTGAGGTCACCATATATTCAACTAGTGCACATCATCATTTAACTGTGCTGTTGACATTAAATTTGTGGCATTAAAATAATAAAAGTGAGCATTAGTTGCTACGTCTTAATTTGTTATTTTCTAATATCCCAAGGCGCCGTATTTTGTGGTCCAAAAGATGTAAAAATGCTTTGTGCATACAACCCAGTTTGACCATATGTTTATGTAAAATGACACAAATGGCTCTAATACTGATGATCATAGTAGTACTTAGAGATAAGTGAAAATGTGACCAATTATGTGACATGTTGTTTAATTAATTATATGTGTATGTCGCTGATTGTATAATTGCGGAGTGTGGGCATCTTACTGAGCAATTTGCTAAAGGGTGGAGAAAGGTAAAAGGTTAGGAGAAGGCTGACTGGAAGTACTAGCATTTAGTACCATCAGCTTTTGAGCATACATGATGCATTTTGTATTGTATATTTACGATGGACATGTTACTGAATATGCAGCAAGATGCAGCTGTTGGTTGGTATGAACTGGCCTTCATAGTAAGTTGTTCATTAATATGTTACAGATGTGTGTGTAAGACTGGTAGATATTATCTTTACATTTTAGATGCTCATGTCCATCCATACGGATCGTCAATGAGCAACTTCGCGCTGGCAGACAGTGACCTGAATGTCGACGTAGAAGTCGGTGATCCTGCAAAGTTTCTGACTGAGCTGCTTGAAGTGCTAAGACGCGACAAGACTGGTGCAAATTTATGATGCTAGCAGTGGATCTACACTGTGGGCCATAAAAAGTGCAACGATAACTTTGGCAAATGTAGATCAGTTTTAATAATACTTCACAGTTACATTCAACAATAAGTGCAGAAGATGCTGGAATTAAATCTACTACTGCACCTCAAATACATGTTTGTTGCCAATCTTGAGAAAATTGAGTGTTTAACTGTACAATTTGTCGTCCGTATTAGCCGGGATAATCTGCACAGCATCAGCTGTAGATGTAAATGTAACTTTAAGATGGTAAACTAGGAAGCATTTTTGTTTGTTAGGTTTATTTTCTGCACTTCATTATTGTTTTCTGTGAGCTGCTGTTATCATTATGACATTATAGCGATAGTCTGCGACACTGCCTGTTAAGTGCTTGGCACAGTATTGAACAACATGCGATCATTGCATCCACTGGCCAGTGATGTGCATGTGGGAGCGCAGACACTTGGTACACATGCTGTAAATTAATCTGCGTAGACGTGACTGAGGACTTATCATTGGTCGACATTTACTATAACTAGCGACTTTGATGTAATGTTGAATGCTCAAATTTTGCAAGGTAGCATAGCAACAAATTTGAGGCCAGACGGTATGTTTAATTCCGTATTTCTGTACAGTTAATTTGACAATTCAGCAGTAAAAAAATTATTAAAATTGGTTTATATATTTGCCAAAGTTATTGTAAAAAAGTCACACTTTTTATGGCTCATTGTAATGATACAGTTTGAGATTTATAAGCCATGAGAATTTTGAAGTATATGAGTGAGAGAATTATTGTCACTGCTGGTTTCAATACTTGGTCAGTTCTCTCAGAATAGTGTATACGACTTGCGTTGCTTTATACCACTTTTTTGGGTATTAAATTATTAATGTAGTCTTTATTAAAACCTGATGGAATTGCACTGAGATCATTTGTTATGTATGATTGCCTATTTTGTGGATATTCTGTAGGATATTTTACGGACGTCTGTGCTGACTTCCAGTCCAAAATGCCTGTGATCAGTGCGGTGGCACACCATGAAGGTGAGAATTACAGGCTGCAGGTTGTAGTCAGCTGTGGTGAGTCTGTCGAAACTTCACAGCTGCTCGGTGTTTATAGCCAGCTCGACCCACGAGTCCGACCACTCGTCATTACATTCCGCTACTGGGCTAAAGTGAGCACGTTTATTGTTTGTTGTGCTTATATAGGTCGATGTTTTTTGCAGGTTTTAGTCAGTGTGTCGTTTGCATTATTGTTTTTTAGGCGAATGTTACTACGTTATGTTTGCCTTGTGGCATGAGCCGTCTGTCTCGTCTGTAACATTATTGCACCCTACCCAGAGGGTTGAACTTTTTGGCAGTATTTGTGCACTGTCTAATAGCTTAGGGACCTGGGCAGTATTTGTTAAAATTTTGGGAAAAATTCAAAGGTTCTAGGTGACTGCAAGTTAAATGAAGGGGATATGAAAAATTTGCATTTTTTGACCGATGTGTCGCTTTATTTCAAAAATGGTAGAAGGTAGTTACAACGGAAGACAAACAGGAACTCATATGCGATCTGTCGAATGGTGCCATTTCAAATGACCTTTAGTGGCCTCTAACACAAATTTTGAGGTCCCGCCAGTGTTCGACGTATTCATCATAAGCTTTCGTATGAGTATCTTTATAGCATTCTAGGCTTTGTAACAAAAGTTTTCACACTACATAGTTTGAAGGTTATCCCACAGGACTGCAACAAGAAACTAATCAGTAAGTAACTAAGTAAGAGTTTATGAGGAGTAATAATCGATAAAGTTATGATGTGCCGAAAAAGCTATATGATGCGCCGAAAAAGTTGCAATTCACCGATGAGATTGGGGAATGCTAGCAGGAAATAGATCTTAGGGGTGGTTAAGTTTTACAACGATGGTATGGTGTAGGCGGCAACGTGCACCCATCTCATCTACTGATGAGTTTCTTGTATTGCTAGGCATCCGTAATAGCTGCTTAGTCGGAAGTTAGTTTAAGGTTAGTGGTTAACAATTAATGTATTTCTATGTAGCATCAGTTCAAAACATTTCTATGTGATTAACCCTTTTAGTACAACTGTGTGACAAGCAGCCTTGATGTTACAGCATTGTAGAGTTGTGAAATATGAATGAATGTGACTGTTGTCATGGAAGTCATTGCTATTGTTGTTACTGTTAGTATTATTAATCTTTGTGGACATACAGAGCAGTGTTCTCTGTGTTGTTGTAGCTGTGTAATATTGATAAGCAGTTGGAAGGAACGCTGCCAGCTTATGTGTTTAGTCTACTGGCCATCTATTACTTACAGCAGTGCTCTCCACCAGTCCTGCCTGTTCTGCATGAGGTATTGTCGTGATTAGTGTAAACTTTTAAAATTTTTCTTTCTGTGTAATTTTACATCTGTATCGGAATTGATTTTGTGATTCATCGTCATCAGTCATCATTATTATCAGTCGTCATTAGTATCGTTATCGTTAGAAATGATGTTATCTGTAAAGTGAACATGGACATTGCGTTGTTACAGTACATCACATTAGTTTATTTATGGTGGCTTAAGTAAAAAGAGACTGCAAGCAACGACTGTGGTGTCACTTTACAGAATCACACTGTCACTTGTAATAATAATAATAATAATCCAATTTATAAAGCGCCTAAGGCCTTGGCTTAATGTTAATGTTTCTGTTTCACGCCTAGGAAGAAGATAATATTTTTGTATGTTTTGTTTGGGCTGATATTTACTTCATCATAGAATTGTGTTTTGTATTGCTTACTTTTGTTCCTATGTCTATCTGTGGCTTTTAAGAGTTAACCATGTTCAGGTATATACAGAGCATGATGTAGCTTTCCAAAAGTACCTGCAAGAGTTGGGTCAAAAGTCCACTAAAATACTGCAGCACTTGTTATTGGCATTTGTAAATATTAGTCGGCACAGCACTTGTTGTACCACTGGACTGACCTACAGGCTGAGGCGTGCAGGCTGACACTGATTCGTTTCTAATGCATAATTTGGGAAAGATGTAATACAGCATATGCGTGATTAGCAAGTTTTTGAGTTGTGAAAATCCGATGGTATATTAATCTAATGGTCATAGTAATAGAGTAAGACCAGGTAATGCTGTAGGTGATATTTTAATGTTTATGTTACTAACAAGCAACTTTAGGTGTCAGCTTCAGGACAAGACAGAAATATGTGGTATGTCTAGAAGACGAGAAGAAGATGATGCAGCAGGCTGGATGGAGGATGAAAGCTGTCAGTGATGAAGTAGAGCTTCTGAACAGACAGAAGCAGTTTATCACAATTGACAATGAAGCTGTAATCAGCCGGATGATGAATGTGCAATTGCATAATCTTACGTACATAGCCAAATCAAACAGTTTGCGACGTGCTGCCAAGGACACAGATGCAGAACTGAAGTCTGTTTGTGAACAGCTGGAGGCATCTCGCCTTCGACTGCGTGACTGTTTAATCATTGATGGTGAATGAACAGTGACAGAGTCAGTAGCGTTAACCTGGAGTACAATTACTGTGTAGTGTAGTTATTTAATGCAGTGACAGCCATAGTTTGAATACCTCCATTGATGACCAGAAAATCAACAATAACTATTTTCTTAACATTTACTCCACTGTGCTTGCCAACATAAACGAGGTGGAAGGCATTTGCAGAAGTTGTTGTTTGTGGCAGTTGTAGTACCGAAAAGTCCTGAAATTTGCTTCTGTTATTGGAGTGGGAAGAGGCCTACTGTGCATTATGTTCACAGTTTTCACGTGATGTGCAGATGCTAACAGATGAGGAAAAGAAGCGAGCACAGCAGATGCAGAAAGGAAATCCTGACGTGATTTATTTGAACGACATTAACGTACTGGTTAGTCGTGTTGTTTGGTGACATAGAATAGCAGTGTATCTCACTGTTTAGTTTTTCTGTTTACTTTGATGTGGTGGCAGCCAACGAGTTATTATTGTCATGATACTTTGCTAAAGGCGGTTGCCTGAGTGTGTTATTGTAACATGGTGATTTGGGTCTCGTGGGACCAGAGCCTGATTAACTAGCCATTGTCCTTCAGTGCTATGACACTGTTGGTTGGGTCATATTTCACTGACCCGTAAAATCGTCTCCTAAATGACCTATATTGTGTCGAGTGGGACGTTAAACCCTACTATACCATACCATGATACTTTCAGAATATGTGGACAGTGGCTCTGGAGTCATTCCATTAAAGGTTGTCAAATCATTACATTAAATTTGTCACGTGGCCGCACCCTGCAGTGGGGTGAGGGGTGAGATATGCTGTTCCTGGCATTGCTTGTTACTTCACCAAGGCTGGCGGAGTTATGTTTTTGTTCGTTCTCTCATTCTTTCTGTCTGTCATTTGTTCTGTCTTTGAGCAGGACAACTCACAATCGTTGTAACGGACGTCGACCAAACATGGTAGGCATGAGAAAGGGGTGACTCTAGAACTGATTTATTTTTGGTGTTGGTCTTCATCCAGATGTGGATGTGGGAGCTGTTTTTCACTTTCCTTAACAATAGCAGATACAATTTTTAACGATATATTGTCACTCACCAGGGGGCGACGCTGCAGTGGCATTATCACATACGGCATTTTGACATATATTCGGTCCCCACAGGGCGACAATGCAACGGCCTTGGCAGAGTTTGTGCACTCTGAGCACAGTATAGTTTTTTAATGTGTAATTTAGTCAGTTGCCATGGCTGCGAGTGCTGTTGTTTGTTGACTGTAGAAAGACCGATGGCATTGTGCAAACACGGACAGCATTGGTCATCTGTGGATTGGTTTGTTGCGTTTCTGGTGTGTCGATTTCAACACGAGTGAAACTGTCGTGTGTATTAGACAGAAGGCACTGATGACCCATGATGATAAGAGGTGGACGAGTAAAAAACTCACAATTGAAGGTACGGAATAATATCGGTGACAGCTGAAATGATAGTAACATCGTAGAGAGCAACAGTGATACAGACATTTTAAAGCTTCTGTATATCAATAGTCGTGACTAGCTGAGGCATTGAAGTGTTGGTTTTGTATTATGTAGTGTAGGATGTATGGTTGATACAGAATGGTACATTGGTTTTCATTTATTTTATGGGCGTGAGACACTGGCATGCTTGCTTTGTTTTTATAGTCAGGAAAGAACTTGTTTTAAACGTCTCGTAGTGCTTGAAATGTAGTAGATTAAGACACGGGCCAGTTTTTTTATTTATCCGTATTTTGTGACTTTCTGGCATTGCATAAGACAGACACGGAACAGAGCGGACAAACCTAGCTGTTATTTGTGTGAAATGGTGAACAACATTTCATTTTTTTAGTTTCGTTGTTTAAGTTTTCATTGTCATACGATACAATGCGATAGTGTGTTTAACGTGCAGTAAAAAGCTGACGGGTAGCCAGCTTAGTCTACCACACGGAATAAACAAAAAATTAAAAATGTGAAACTAAAAATAAAATGATTAGCATGATAGGTCTAGTCCAGTCCCATTATCATGAAGGCAGTCCAGTAGGTAAAAGAAGTCTAAGGTGGGAAGGATTTGTTGAAAAGGTATGTTTTTGAGCCTGGAGTGAAAGAGCGAAGGAGTGATGGATGATGAGAGCGGGGATGATGAGAGAGATGGTTGACAAGTGGATGAGGAGGTGAATCGAGACAAGACTGGTGAGGCTGACTGAATGAATCTGGCAGTTGATTCAAAAGACAAGGTGATGCATATCAAAATGAGCGATCTGTGATTTTCAAGGAGGAGATGGTTGGCGGGTGAGAAAGAGTGACAACAGATGAGGAGCAGGTATTGTGAGGAGGTTGAAGAGAGATAAGGTTGTGAAGATAGCTAGGTTGTGCAGTTGTAAGAACTTTGTAGGTGAGAGAGAAGTTTATATTCGATGCATTCGTTGCCAGTGCAGAGATTTGAGAATGGGAGTGATATGTGTAAATTTAGGAGCCTTAACAACAGCACGAGCAAGAGAGTTTTGAATCCGTTGGCAGTTGACAGTTTAGAAGGTTATGATAGAGATTTTCTTTTTGACTTTCCAGTACCAGCACAGGAAGATGCATGACTCGCGACTGGCTATGAAGACATTTGAAATTGTTCGTTTGTGCTAAGCGGGACATTAAACCTCAGCTATTTAGCTTTTCTGTGAGGAATATATTACTGTTACGAAATGCACGATTTTCATTTTCAACACAATCTATATGTTGTGGTGTTACTGCTAGTTGTGAGCAGTTGTCAAAGATGTCGTCATGTATTAGAAAAAAATTTAATAGACATTGGCACTGTCATTACTAAATGTCTGTATATCCCATTTGCCGCATTTGCCACATACAAATGTATTGTGTTTAATGTATGTTCCCTGTTTTGCCATTTCAAGCTTCTAGATGCTATAAATTCTTTGTGGCAAATAAACTTGCATATGAATGCATTTTTGTATTATTTTGTGACAGTAGCAGTATAGATGTTTTATCCATTGTTTTTCAGACAATTTAATCCATATCTCACATTATACCTGTACTTGACATGATGCCAGATGCATATCAGTGTTTGGATTTATGTTGTTGTTACTGACTGAAGTTTTTAAGATAAATTACTAATATTGTTGATGTCTTTAATGATGTTTGATGCATAGATCCATTCTTTCTGAAGCGGCCTGTTTCCCGAAGTGTCAGTCATGGGCAGGTGTTTGAGTTCATTGATGGGAGATTGCGAGTGGCATATCATTACTTTGCCACGTTGCCATCTCAGCGTGCTGACATGATGCAGCAGTCGGCGAATAATGTCCAATCGAAGTTTTCTTATGTCACTAGTGACGAGCAAGCTAATGTTTCGGAGTCTCTCGCGGCAAGCGACTATGAATTTACTGAAAATGCCTTGGTTGATAAGAAGGTGAGATGCCATTGAATTTGACATGCATTATTACATCATTTGGAAATTGGAAGCTCCGTTGCAGCTGTTTTTTTGTTCTGTGAAGAATTGCATCGCAAAAATTACAATAGCTGTGTATATTTATACACCGTGTCCAGATAAAAATGGTGCCACTGATTTTTTCACAATAACTTTTACAAATATGCACGGATTTTTAGTATTTTTGGTACACAACTTTGCAAATGAATACTAATCATACTGGTAAATTTACTATGTTGTGTGCCATGTACATCCCTTACCTGGTGACGTAATGTTGACATCACTGAAATCATGCCATTCACCATGCACGTGACACTGTCACCATGTTACAGAGAGATGCCAAGTATTTATCCCTCCAGAGATGTGGCCACCCAGTTCACCAGATTTGAATCCGGTGGACTACAGCATCTGGAGTATCCTTCAAGAGAGGTTCTGCCATTCGCGGATCCATGATGTGAAGGAGTTGAAAGAACGTCTGCTGATAGAGTGGATGCTGCTGGATCACACCATCATCACGCGATTGTGCAATGGCATAGTCGTTTGGTTGCATGTGCTCGCATGAATGGTGGACATTTTGAACATAAATTTTGAGCCTCCCTGCTGTGTTTTGTTTGTTTCATCAATACTGATTTCCGTAAATGTGATTGATATAAATATGTGCAAAGTGCTAATATTGTGTGAAATGTGTTACTTTTGTGTCTGACACTTTCACACGATATGGTAGCAAAATAACAAAAGTGTGGCAGGAAATTCTTATGCCAGTGACTTTGGCATTCTCTGGCAAAGTTGTGCAATTATGAAAATCCGTCAACATTTGTAAAAGTTACGGTGAAAAATCAGTGGCACATTTTTTATGTGGACACGGTGTATATTTGTATCGATATGGCAAGATACTTGCAGACAGCTGTGTACAGAAAATGTGCATCCTTTCAACGATACAAGAGTTTCTACACTTGCTTCCCTGCACTTTTGGCAGCAGAAGAACTAATTAGTGAAACATTAATGTATGACATGTTACTAATGTAAATAAGTGCAACAGACTTGCAAGCTTGATGTGTGTGCTTGTAGCTAGTAGCCACACACAAGAGTTCTGCAATTTTCACATTTTTGAAGACCGTGCATTTCTAATGAATGTACTAGCTGCTGCAACCCTAAACATTTGGCAATAATTTCCGGTATATATGGCTTAGATGTCGCACTGTCAGTTTGGAGTTTTTCTTGAAACATGGACAATTTGTTGATTGTTCCAGATGTACTGTATACAAAGCAGAAGTGTGCATTGTGCAGGGTCCAGCTGTTATCTGTTCTGCATGTCAGAAGGAAGGTCATGTGAAGAGAAGTTGTCCTGATGATAGGTTGCCTCCACTTCCTCATATTCCGCGGCCAAACAAGCAACATATCAGAATGCTCAATGACTTTCTGAATCTGGTTCCAGGTTGATATTTGACTCACTTCTTGAGAGATGTCATTCTGTAGCACAGTTACTTCTGCTCTTGTGAAGACCATGTAGTGGATAGTTTTGCCGTTTGCATGGCTGATTTGTTGCAGATGATTTTGTGCCAAGTGATTATGAAGTTCGTAGCCGCAAACGTGTGCTCGCTGAGTTGTTGGACATCATAAAGAATACATATCCAGGTGTGTGGAACAGGAGTTACTTACTTATCATATTCAGTGTAGAATGTGCCAACATAATTTCTCAACATTTTATAACTAACTGAAAACAAGCCAGTAGGTGACGAGGTTACTCCAAGCACCATTATTGTCTGTCCTGTGTCTTGATAGCCGGTAACACCGTCTGGCGACTGTTGGAATAACAGAAAGCAATACACATACGGGTAGCATGTGTTTATGGAGAGCTGGGTGCACCTGTGTCAAAGCTATGTCCCCCTACTCTTTTGATCCGATAGCTAAAATGCATGCACACCCAAACGATTCTGCGGATTTACCATGTTTGCTTTCATTTGCATAAGCGAGCATTACTAAGTTGGCATAGCAGGCCCAAAATGTCGGTTTTTATTAAATTTTGTAGGAACCAAGGGAGTTGGGGGGAAATTTTACATTCCACACAACTAGACCATAGTACTTATCACATACTGATCACTGAGGCAAGCTCAGTTACTAATATTACAGGCAACCTAACAAACCAAATTTGGAAGATTTTGCGTATGCAAGTTTTAAGCACCATCAGTCACCGAGCGACCTTGACTTGTTGACCTTGACAAGGTTCATTGAAATCGGACAACACCTTCTTACAAAAGTCGCATTTACAGATGGACGCAGGACAGACAATAATGGTACTACGCTCTAACCAACATCTGCCGACCGGGCTAAGTTCGGGGTGGATCCGTGCAGCGCATGGGCCGTAATTCAAAATTATGCTTCCTAGAAGTTGTATCCCCAGACATCTATAATATGCATGCCAAGTTTAATCGACATCGGCCCCAAGGTTTCGGAGCCTTATGGTTTTGAAAATGTTGACACTGCACAGATGGACATTTGACCAGTTTTATAAGTCCTCTTGGGAGAGAGGACTAAATATAAAATATTCTAGTAAATCACTTCTGTGCTTACTAGTAATTTCTGTCAGATGATGTGTAAAGTTCACATTTGTTAGAACGTGTCTATACTGTTACTTGAAGTGAGCTCTGCTGACGGAATTAATATTTTTGTGACGTATTTTTAGCACATTATGCTAAATTTTAATTTTCGTTTCTGTATGCACACATGGTCTTATTGTGCAGCCCATATTTTGCTTTGAACTCTGTCCATCTATCCATGCTTGTAACTCAAGAATGGAAAGTTATAGAAAGTTCGAATTATGTGGAAATATTCCCCATTATACAAGTAACTGTCTGCAGTTTTGAGCGTGAAAGGGTAATGGTGAATGTTACCATGGTGAATGTTACCAGACCTCATAAGGCACATGCACAGAATCTGACGTAACTGAAGACAGATGTACATATGAATTTGAAAACTTTATTAAATATTGCTAAGGCTGTAAATTTTTCATGGCAATTGCAACTTTCATGAATTTACGCACCGCCGCGAATTTTTGAATCATGCCGCGAATCGCTGTGATTTTTGCAAATTTCGGTCTGGTCTGATTTTTAGGTGGACCATTATAAGCTGAGTCCTGTGCATTTGAGGATGGTTTGAGGATGACATTATAAGCAAAAACTGAACTGTGTACACACCTGTCAAGTGTTGGTGATATGAGGGCAACTCATCCTGCTGACTTTTGGTTTGCTTCAGCACAGCAGTTTCCAAAACTATCAGACATTGCACTGATGTGTTTGAGTGCCATGTAACAGCACTGTTGCTGAACGATCTTTCAGTCTGTACTCGGATGTGTTGAGAGATGACAGACGTAGCATTAAGGGCTCAAACTTATCTATGTACAACATGCTGTACCAGAATTCTGGACAACTATAAAGTGCCTGTGGGGACTACGGTCCTAGCCGCCCTAGCTATGTGACTGCTAATCATTCATTATTCATTTAATGGTCAGACTTTTACCCGTAGTCCCGTTGACTTTGTTTTATTCACCAACTAACTGTTTTTGTTTGTAGTTGGTAACACTTACGTATAAAACTATTGGTTTGTTACATGTAAAAAATCGATTTCCACTGTATTGTGCATTAGGGTGCATCAAAAAAATAAAGGTTGTGTGATTGAGCTGTCTGGGTTGCCGATTTGTTTCACTGGTAGATACATTACTGCTGTGAAAATAATTTCATTATTGAAGGTCATTTAGAGGTCCCACCAGATGTTTGAAGTTTTCCTGTATTAAGAATATAGGCTGAAAAATGGCACAATTCACACATTTCACAATGAAATAACTAAGTACATCTTACAGATAAAATACTAGAACTTTTGAGCATTTGCTGACTGCCCTACAAAGTGTCAGTAAATGTAGACACAATTCCTGTGCTGTGATTATATTTAAAGATATTATGTGACCAATATGTCATTTTAAAACAAACTGGAAAAGCCATATCACTTCAACATCATGGCTTGAACTGAGCAAATGTGTAAAAATAGTGAATGGTTTGCTCACTAATTTTTGTAACGTGACATACATATTCTTTCTTGCTTGTCATTAATCATATGTTTTTGTCTGCATTTCTAGTATCATAGTCTTAAAATTAATTGGCCGACTAGATATCAGAGATAAAAT
>Ga0209149_1000454_pt1 | contig 17201 bp, 11 predicted proteins | sample WorMetTyACAVOLI2_FD_187423 | JGI IMG/M metagenome (GOLD analysis project Ga0209149, IMG submission 187423) | Marine gutless worms symbiont microbial communities from Max Planck institute for Marine Microbiology, Germany - Olavius algarvensis... ... | reverse complement strand
GTGCCGCCACCCCAGTGCCCCCCCCCCAAAAAAAAAAATGAAAACTCCAGAACCGCCACTGGTTTTCACTGACGTCAACTTTTTGCAAACTTGATTTGAAGACACTACAGAAGACGTTTAGAGCAATTACTGGCCAAATCAGAAATGTTATATCAGCTACCAATTGAAATTCGGACACTGCCATTCGATGATTCGACGGCGGCAACAACAACGATTGGAAGGAATGTCATTGCACGCGTTTTGGTCAACACGTGCGCAGAAACAACAGTATTTTATGCCTCCACTGCAGGCCAGACAAGACATGGTCGTGGGCGATCCAGACATGGCCGTGGGTCCAGATATGGCCGTGGGCGATCCAGACATGGCCGTGGGTCCAGACATGGCCGTGGGCGATCCAGACATGGCCGTGGGACCAGACATGGCCGTGGGCGATCCAGACATGGCCGTGGGTCCAGACATGGCCGTGGGACCAGATATGGCCGTGGGTCCAGACTGGCAGGCGGAGACATTCGTTCGTTCGTCTATTTGTTCGTCTGTTACCAAAATTGTGAACGCGATATTTTGAAAACGAATCAACGGATTTTGATGTCAATTGGCGCAAATGCCTCAGGAGCAAGGGCATAAAACGACCAACTTTCGGGGGCAGGAGTCAATGGTCAAGACACACGAGGACAAAGACGAATTTGGAGTCCTGACGGATGCATCATTCTCGACTTCCTTGAGTCGAGTCGGTTTTTAGGCGAACGTTACTACCTTACGTTCGCCTTATGCCATGAGCCGTCCGTCCGTCCGTCCGTACGTCCGTCCGTCCGTCCGTCCATCAAAGTCTGTCTATGACGGTGTTGCGCCTGCCCACCGGATTGCACATTACGGCAATATTTTTGCACCGCCAAATAGGCCAGGGATTCATAGTAGGCCTACAAGTAGCAATATGACGTCCAGCTGATCGAAACAAACAATAATTTATTTCTGTACTGTACACTGTCGCTTAATTTGTCGCTACTTTTCAGTAAAGCCGTAAGTTTTTTCGTAAGCTTGCATCTGAGTATCTTTATATTATTCTAGGCTTTCTGCTAAAAGTTTTCCCACCACGTTGTTTGAAGGTTGTTCCATAGATAGTTATCAACAAGAAACTGATACGTAAGTAAGTGAGTAAGTAAATAAGTGAGTAAGTAAGTATATGAGTAAGTAAGTAAGTAAGTAAGTAAGTAAGAGTATTTATAAGGCACAATAATCAAAAAAGTCACGATGCGCCCCCACTGTGCCGAAAAAGTCGCGATTCGCTGATTTGACAGGCGAACGTTGCGAGGAAATTGAGTATAGGGTGATAAATTTTTGCAACGGCGGTAACGTTCGCCTGTCTCGTCTAGGTTATGTTTCGGTCTTAAGTCAGCACCATCGATATCATTGACATTTTGGCGATTTTACAATATTTTGGATGACTATTGACCGTATTTTCACTGCGCATACGCAGAAACGAAACTGTAACCTTCCAGTCGAAATCTGATGCCTCCATGGGATTCCACCGGCGTAACAAGAACCGGAGAGAAGTCATAGACCCCCCGTGGCCGTAATTTTAGGGCGCCAAAATAGACATTTTGTTGAAATGTACTCCATTATTACACACACGCCGCCTTGACGGTGTATTAATGACAAGAAACTTAGCTGTCGCTGACAGGTCGCGCTTAGCATCATATAACAGTTCTTCCGGTCGAAGACGACAGTACAAGTAATAGCTCACGCGTGACGTTCGACTGTTGTAATTGACTTCATACATTATAGATGCTGGATGTTTGAGATAGAGACAACGAAACCGTTTGTTGTACCTGAAATGACCTTCAAAGGTCATTCAAGATCATCAGCAATGTTATCCTTCGTTAGATCGCCTGAACCAGAAATTTAGGCTACACCTATTTTTTTAGACAAAAATAGCTTAAATGACCTTCAAGGTCGATCAAGGTCATTGGCGATGGCAAAGTTCAATGGGCCACATATCACTTTCTATTAATGGTCTGCACTAACCATATATCTTCTGTCGTTTCTGAGATATTTAACGTCGAGTAATGGCGTGTCCTTGAAATGGGTTAGGGGTCATCCAAGGTCATTGAAAATAGCACAGTTCGATAGATCATATACGACTTCGTATCAGTCTTCAATTGTAAGATTTGTACCATTTCCGAGATATTTGACGTCGAAGAATATTGTGACCCTGTAATAATTAAGTCAGTGGGTCACTCACGCTGGGAATTTATGAACGATCTACGGACCGTTCTCTGCTGATATGGGTCTATCTTCATTCACTTCTACACAGCGAGCCCCGGAAAAGCTATACATGCAAGGTAGTGAAAGTGGTACGTTACACTGACCTGAATAAAAAAACTAGACCAACAGCTGCAGGACTACTTGCGTGCGCTTTGAACATGCCACGCCCCTTTGCGTTCGTTTCGTTTTTATTAGTTTTGTTGAAGAATGCCTAAACATTGTGCTGCATATGGTTGCCGTAATCGATCAACGCGTGATAAAGTGTCGTTTCATCGGTGAGTTTTCATATAGCGTATCATTCTTAACGATAATTTTTCAGTAGATCACGAAATGTGCGTGCGTGCCTAAACCGGCTCACTGGGACGCCTCAAGCTGCTTTGGTTCTGACGCTAAATAGTTCCATGTTCAGCGAAGGTGCCGACAAATTCTGAAGCCTAATAAGTGGTTCCATACCCATGGTATTAATGTTCATAACATTTTCGAGTAGCCTACTGTTGACAATTTAACTATTTTTTGGACATTACATCGATTTCTGTTAATATCGCAGGCTTGCCGTCAATGGGCTAAAATCGCCCTGACCATCTGCTGCAGGATACACAGTCTTTCAAAACGCACGCGGCCGTATCACCGCCCAATGGCTGTTTAGGCTTGATGGCGTAGTAATACAACGAGTAAACCCGCTCCTAAATATAACTCAGTGGGTACGTTACGATCGTCCAAAATCACTCAAGGTCATGGTACCAATTGGAAGCCCATATGCGACTTCCTATTTGTCTTCTATTGTAATATACCTGTCTTCTATTATTTTCGAGTTATAACGATTTATTGGTCGAAAATCTGCGTTTCCCCCTTTTTTACCAATCCCAGTCTCGTTTGAAGCAAGGGGCTCCCCCATGACTTAGGCTATTCCCAGTCTCGTTTGATGCAAGGGGCTCCCCCAGGACTTAGGCTATTCCCAGTCTCGTTTGAAGCAAGGTGCTCCCCCAGGACTTAGGCTATTCCCAGTCTCGTTTGAAGCAAGGTGCACCCCCAGGACTTAGGCTATTCCCAGTCTCGTTTGAAGCAAGGGGCTCCCCCAGGACTTCGGCTGTGAAAGTTGGCATCGTAAAAACCAGTCTTCTTGGGCTACCCGCTAGTGAAACTGCGTGATCCTATGGTGATTGGTTTTGAGTGAATACCAGCGTGTGACAGACGGATCGAAGGACAGACGGACAGACGGACGGACGCGGTCAAGATAATTAGAAGAAACATCATTCGATAGATCGCACTGAAACTGCATTATAACTATATTGTACCGTTTCTGAGATTTCAACTTCGAGTAATGGCTTGCCATTGAATTCTGGGTGTGAGGTAATTCAAGGTCATTGAAAGTGGTACTAGTTGATAGATCATATAAGTAAGTAAGTAAGTAAGACTATCTATAAGGCGCAATGATCAAAAAGTCACGATGTGCCGAAACAGTCACGATGCGCTGACATCCTGTCATTCTGGTGTTATAGCGGTATATTGTACCTTTTTCGAGTTAGTTGACATTGAGTAATGTCGTGACCTTGAAATCTGGTTTACGGGTCGCCGAAGATTATTGGAAATAGCACCATTTGATAGATCGCATATGAGTTCCTATTAGCGTTCCACGGTAACTATGGCCATATCTTGTATAAAGTGAGACAGCCTATTGGTCGAAAATCGCGATTTATTCATACCCTATCTGCATTCGACGCCACCGCTAAGGGTGTTCCCGTCAGCATATTGCGATTTCGTTTTCTGTGGAGGAACTAGAACGGTGGAGCTACAAGAAAGTGAAAAAAGTTTGGGGATCTATTTAGACTTTTCGATGCAACACACGAACGTGACAGACAGACAGACGGACACTGCACGACGGCACATGGCCGCATTATGTGCACAGCGTCGCGCGGCAAGAACTAGAATAACGAGGCTACCAGGTCATGAAAAATCTTCCTATATGTTTAGTCGTTACAACACATTACGAGCGTGTGACGGACGGCCAGATGGGATTGGTGTTGTAGACACAGAATCTCTATAGGCAGCACCCAACGTGGGCAGCGCCTATATAGAGATTCATCGTGCATTGCGTCATCATATGTCAAGACCATCATCACCATCATCATCATCGTCGTCGTCGTCGTCGTCGTCGTCAACTGCAGCAGCGTCGTGTTACTGTCGTCACTTTTCTCCTGTCGGCCGCGAGGCACGCTGCTAACCGGCTGACAACGGCCAACATCTCGTTGGCTGGCTGCAATGTAGTGATGGCATTATTGGCACTGCAGGTGCACCGTCGTCATTATACACAGGTACACCCGTACACACCTACCGCATTAGTTCGTCTTTAACAGCAGCCGTTGCTGCTGAACCCTGCTGTCGCGCGAAACATTGCTACAAGTACGTCGGCACAGAATCCAAAATGTACTCTGTTAGGAAACAAGTAGCTCTGTTGTCGCAAAGAGGCCGCGCGATGCCTCCTGTCTGTCAGTAGTTTGCTTCAACAGTACAAAACGTCGAGTAGAGTCTTTTATTGTTATTACGTAGGCGACAGATTTGTCACTGCGTGCAGTTAAGTGCGCTGTTCTTTTGTCTTTGGCTTCTTGTCATAAACATTTCGTCGTCTTCTCCCGCAATCAACACCGCCGCTTACTACCAGCGAAGTGTCACACTCAACTTGCGGTACGGTGGCCGTGGTCCACCCGGCGACCGTGTTGACAACAACTGCCTGTGGCAGCGTTAACAGCAGGCAGAAGCCAGATGCAGGCTCAGAATCGCGATTTCTGCCTACCTCACCTGCATTCGACGCTCCCGTTAGGGGGGGGGGGTTCACTCGGAATTTTGCTATGCCGTTTGGCAAGGAAAAACTAGAATGGTGTGGCTACCCAATGGTGAAAAAAAATTTGATGATGTGTTTATTCGTTTTGACAGAATTCACGAACGTGACAGACACATACAGAGACACACACACAGACACCGCATGACGACATAGGCCGCGCGGCAAAAACTGACGTTTTAAAATAAACTATAAAATAACATAGGCGTGAACTCCTATTGGGCCGCTGGGCCCGAGCCCCCCACTTTTTGGACCACGGGGCTCGCCTGTCCTTGAACCCCCCACTTTCTGCCGAACTGTTTCCGCACTGTTCTTTAACACGCTGGTAAGAAAAAATTCGTCCGTTCATACAAACCTTTAAACCCTTGCAGCAGCCACATACGTAAACAATACACGTACCCACCGCTCCCTCCAATACCACATAATTTTTTGCTTTGTCAGAAACGTGAATGAATGTTTCACTAAGCTGTGTTAAAATGTTCCACCTCACCTTCTGACAAAGCAAAAATTACGAAAATTTATCACCATTTGAGGAAGAAATGTTCCAGGTTGTATACAATCGCCTCCGCTTGTCTTGGTGTGTTCACTGCATGTGTTGCGAAAGCAATGTGATGCCAGACTGACTTACGCAATAGCGGCAATACGCACGGATATACTTAACTCATCGCACGTGCAGTTTCAGTTTAGGATCAGGATCTACAGTGTGTTAGCAATGTAAATATCATCCGTTGCAATGTGTTAAACTGATAATGTTTTATCTGGTCACAGAAAACAAGGAAGAGTGTTCAATTCAAAAGCTCAAAACAAATGTCGGCGTGTAATTTATTGTCCAGAAGCGTAGTTTGTTTAGTTTTATGCCTCCGTCGTACAACTGGTATGCATGAATTTTTGGGTCCGTTCTTCGACCAGATGCGCCAAACTGCTGCTATGGGTCTGTCCGTTCCGTTTAGCATAGGCTTAATTTTTAGCAGATCTGTACATTTTGTACGCCACAAAACAAAACAAACAAGAAGCTCAGCTATCGATGACAAACCGCGCGTGCTGGTGTGTAAAGTTGTTGAGGTATGGCAGGACTTTTTGTCAGAATACGTAGACAAGAAGTTCACGTACATATGCTACAGACGGTTAATTAGACATGAATGAATCTATTATGGCAGCAAAAATTGTGTAATTTACAAGAGGTAAAAATCGCCGTTTTACGTACCGCAGCCCACATTTTCGTTTCCCCGGGGACGCCCCTGGGGCAATCGCGCTAAATGTTGTACGGATGGAAAGAAAATTCGATGCTTACAAATTGTTTCGCAGCATGTACCCATCTATCTTCAACAGTTTCCCAGTTATTGGAACTCCAAGTGCAAAAAATCGCAATTTTCACGCACCGCAGCCCACATTTTTGTTTCCCCTGGAGACGCCCCTGCGACTATCACGCAATATGTTGCATGGATGGGAAGACAATTCAATGCTTGCCAAACTCCTTGCAGCATGTACCCATCTATCTTCAATAGTTTCCGAGTTACACGATGCTTAAGTCAATGCGTAACTCCACAAATCGCTATTTTTACCACATTTTTGTTTCCCGTGGGGACGCCCCTGGGGCAATCACGCTAAATGTTGTATGGATGGAAAGAGAATTCGATGCTTACAAACTGTCTTGCAGCATATGCCCATCTAACAATAACCGTTTCTGAGATACAGCGAGATATTTGTGAAAAAGTCGTCATTTTATCATACCCCTTGCATTCGACGCTCCCGTTAGGGGGGTTCCCGTCGGAATATCGGCACCCCCTTTGGGACGGAAAAACTAGAATGGTGTCGCTACCAGAAGGTGAAAAAATTTCGAAGATATGTTTATTCGTTTTGACGTGATCCACGAACGTGACAGACAGACGGACGGAAGGACGGACGGACACCGGGTGACATACCGCGCTTATGCATACGCATCGCGCGGTAAAAATCATTACCACTAGACACATTTTCTGGGCTTAAAATAGCCGCAAAATATGTTTGCGGCTGGGGCTCGGCCCCGGACCCCGCTGGGGGAGTTTACAGCGCTCCCCCGGACCTCCTAGCTGCATTGGGGGAGGACAGGAGAAGGGGAAGGGATGGGAGGGAAGTAGAGGACAGGAAAGGGAAGGAGAGGGGCAGGGAAGGGCAGGGGAGAGGAGAGAGGGGAGGAAAGGAAAAAGGAGGGGAACGGAGGAAGGGAAGGAATGGCCCCCCACTTTTGGGTCAAGTTTACGCCTTTGTAAAAAAACTCTGTCCTAGACTTTACGAAAAACATAGCTAAATCTTAACCGACTAAAATAACGCAGCGTTCACCTGTCTTCAGCTGCGCTACGGAAGTGACATCCTGGCTGTGATCGCCCGCTGTGGATACGGTGTACATGTATGACCGAAATGCACGTTATTTATGTCGGTAAGGCATAAAAATCAGGCGCGTCTTAATGGACGTTCTTGAAACTTCTTTACGTAATATCAACTTTAGTAACAGTGGAAGCTTTGATGCCCATTTTCTGAAGTGTTGCGCAAAACAAAATGTACAAAAAACACCAAATTTGCTCCAAATATCGTGCCTACGTAAGACATCACTTATTCGCACAACCGACGCAAGAGTTAAAGCATGCAGACGAACACGAAACAATAATACCTCGATATTGGACAATAACTTTGGCGAATGTGAACCGATTTTCAAATTGTTTCACCAGATGGTTCGTAAGGAAATTCTCTGTGATAAGTCTTAGAGATTTCCACCTTACCTGTAATGTGTTGCTACAATACCTTGTGAAAGTCGAAAATCTAAAAATGTTGCCGAATATTCACGTTGAACGTACAACTACGCATGTCGCATGCACTAATGGTTTCACGTAAATATGTGTACAATATGTGAAGTATAGCGTAGAAAGAGCGAAGCAGTGCAATTGCGATAATAATCATGATGAAAAAAATCACAGTGATGCAACAACGTTCAACTGAACAACGTTCAACTGTTGATTTGAGACGTCGTCTGACAAACTTCAAAATGTTAGTCGGTCGGTCAGTGTCAGCAGTCTTGAGATAGTCTGTCTAACTACAACTGTTAAATGTTAAATCAAGTCCTCGAGTTTTTCGAATTTCACAAGGTACCGTAGTGTAGCAGCACACTGCAGATGAGGTGGAAATCTCTGTGATGTATACACAGAGAATTTTTTTGGTGAAAGAATTTTGAAAAGCGGTCCACATTTGCCAAAGTTATTATCGAATATTAAGGGGCTTAATTTATTTGGGACACAGTGTATTAATAAGTAATAAGCACTAACACAAATATTGTAAAACTAAAAAAGCTACTCGACCCAAGGGTCGAGAACGATGCTTCCACCAGGCCTCTAAATCTATGGTCGGCCTCATGTGACCTTGACCTCTGACCTGACCTCCAAAGTTCACCATTTCATGCCGTTGTTCCGTGGACAGCTTGTGCCAGGCATGGTGCCAGGGCATCAAAGTCGGTTGATTCGTTTACAAGAGATCGTGTTCACAACTCACAACTTTAGTAACAGACGGACGGACGGACGAACGGACATCGCGAGAACATAATGTCTCCGGCGCCCATTCTGGCCTGGTGGAGGCATAGAAACGGCGAAAGTGTACCAAAGCTACTACGGTCAGTTTAATACGATGACTCTGAAGAAGATACATCGCAGTATGATACTTAAAAAACCGGTATAAACGTCATACAACATGGACCCTCTTGTAATGACGACTAAAGTGCACGAACAATGTCATGAACCCACCATGACTTAGAGTTTCACAAAACAGACGCCACACGATAAGATAGTGATATTAACCCTATTAGCAACGGACCATCATACAGCAATAGAGTGATTGGTACACTGGCCGTTGATGGGTAGGCTGTTACATTTGGTACAGCGAGAAGGGGACTGGGCGGGGCCGCAGCCCGCCCAGACCCCTCCTCGCTGTACCAAATGCAACAGCCCACCCATCAACGGCCAGTATGCCAACTTTATGCCGTTGCTGCGTGGCGCACATTTGCCAACTGGCATCAAAATCGGTTCATTCGTTTTCAAGCTATCGTGTTCACAAGTTTGGTAACAGACGGACGGACGGACGGACGGATATTCGCTGTGGCACTATAATTGCCTTTGGAGTCTGAAGGGTTAAATAAAAGCACGGAACTGTAGTATAGCAGATAAAGAACAGCCGCGTTATTAATCAGCTGAGACTGTTTTTCATGCAGACGGGCGCAAGCTTAAAGTGTGGTACTCACCACCCAGTGTCTCTATGCATTTCCGTTTTTCTGACCGAGCAAGAAACTCAGCTGTCGCAGAGAAACCGCACGCACAACGCTTCATATTATTCGGAAATTTGTACGCTGCACACAAAGCCATCGAAATTTGGGACCTTAACTGAGTGCACTGTGCAAATGACCTTGAACAGTTCTTCAGTTCGAATGAACCAGCAGCAAAGCAGGTCACTGGAGGCCACGACAGTGATCGACTTGACTTCCTATTAGTGTTCTGTAGTAACTATATGCATATCTTGTAGCGTTTTGATCTCGTTGTATTTTTGCCACAATGTTTGGTGTGAGAAAACAAGAAGGACAGAATAACAAATGCAAGTGCAGTGGTCACCAGATGGTGCAAAAAGAAAGATTTGATATGTATGGCTCTTTCGACACAGTGAAAAAGTGTGACGTACAGACAGACAGACATCACTGCCACTGCAATTGTGGGGCTTTTTAGTAGCATCGCGCGGTAAAAACCGACATTCTGTTGATACCAACATATTATTTATTCGTTTTCTTTAAACAGTAATGCTGTTAACGTCGGTTTCTGCTGTGTGACTGAAGATAATGAAGTAGAAGAAATGTTAGACATTGCCAATTTATTGCCGCGCGACGCTATGTAATGTAATGTAAGTTTGACAATTTATAGGGCGCAGTAAGCGGCACGAACTACTTCTACAGCGCCTAACATAGTCAATGTACACGTAGTCACAAGCTCTACAGGCTGGAGAAAGACAGTTGAAAGAGGTAGGATTTCAGATGTTTCTTAAACGTGTCGAATGATGGTGTAGATGTTCGAATGTCAGATGGTAGGCTGTTCCACGCTCGTGGACCGGCAACAGCGAACGCACGGTCACCGATGGTTGAACGGCATAGTGCGGTCGACGCTATGGTGTGGTGTTTGTCCGTCGTCACGTTCGTATATTCTATCGAAAGGAGTAGATATCCTCGACCTTTTTTCACATTCTGCTAGCCCCACCATTCTAGATCATCTGTACGAAATGCTATGGCGAAATTCTGACGCGTAGTTCTCCTTAACGGGGGCGTCTAATGCAGGTGGGGTGTGGTAAATATCGCGAATTTCGACCAGTGTCTGGCTTTATATCGGAAGTGGTAGATAGATCATAGTTACCGTGGAACGCTCGTAGTAACTCGTACGCGCTATATCGAACGGTGTCGTTTTCAATGATTATGACCTTGAACGACGCCTAACCCACATTTCAACGGTACGCCATTATTGGACGTTACGGTACAAGATAGACATAGAATACTAATAGGAGCTTACACGCGCCCTACTCAACGACATGAGCGTCGCGCGGCCTCTCTGCACCAGCTGAGCGTCTTGGTAGGCCTAATAAAATAATATATAATAATGAACAACACCGTCAATTTTCAATAGTTTTAAAATTATGTTTGCCAGAATTACTGAAGGATGACGGGACACATTTTACTTTTATTTTGGTCGATTCGGTTTGAGAGTTAGCGTCTTGCTGTTTTATTGCGATATATCTAAGGGTTGAGTTTCTTTTCTGAACACAATGTAGCTTAGCGCGTCTTAGCTACGGGCTGTGAGTCCGCTGATATATATTGAGTCAAGATAAATAAACGTAGGATCACAAAGGTATTGATGCTGGTCGCCTGTGTCACGATGTTTGTTTGTTTGTATCCTTGTTTGTTAGTGAAATTACGGTAAAACGGTCTGCTGCCAGTTGTCGTCGTGATACTTAGTGAGGAGAGGGGAAATTAACTCTTTATGGGCAAATTAAAACCGCACAGCAACGAACAATTAATGGCTGCTGACAAGTTTGCTATGATTGGTTCCGCTTGTAACGATTTCGTTTCGTGACTTCGCTGATAAATGTAGTGTACACTGCACTCGCAGTTTTACAACTTCCATCTTTAATTCTTCCAGTTCGACCAAGTCGGCCGCGACGTGGCATGAAGCTCGACAAGCTGTACACTTCGTACTAGCGACATGTTCGCTGCCGATGCCGCTGCTGCTCTAGTGTCTCGGTCTGTGAAGGGTGAAGTCGAGACGCCAGGCGACGAGTGGCGATGCCAAGCCAGGCAGACGCAGGTGCAACGCCCGGCGGTGCGGTGCGTCCAACTGATGGCGCGTTATCACGGACGAGGCGGCCGGCGTGACGCGACACCGACCGCCGATAGACCGGCCAGCAGCACGGGCGGCTGACCGGCGACTTATACGGCAGGCAGGCCGACTCGTTCGCTACGCACTCCGGTCTGACGTCCAACCGGACCGAATCGATCGATAGCCGAGAGCGGGCGGCTGAGTGAGTCGAGCCGTCGACGGGTGAAGTCCGGCGGTGGTGCGTGCATCTGTCGACGGAGGCGCGCCGCCAATGTTGAACAGAGTGCTCTCCCAGCACTGCAGCGGCGGCGGCGGCGGCAGTGTCAGCAGGAGACGTGGGTCGGTTCGACAGAGTAGACCGGTAGGACACACGGACGGTACTGCTGCAACACGACAGCCGACCGTTCTTCGACCACTGCTGCTCACACCAGCGCCAACTATAACAGCGTCTTCGTATAACTTGTCGTCGTCGTTTTAGCTCTTACATCACTGCACAGGTATCATCACCTTTAACTATCAAATATACAATCGGCGTATGCAATTGTACAATTCGAAATGCACATATGCATGTAAATGCATGCCCAAATATGTGATACGCACATTCAGAGGTCACAGTTTTATTGCAGTTCTAAATAGCAAGTGAAAACCGTAACTGAAACTATGCCGTACACAGAAAACAGCTGCCCACTTATTACTGCGCCAAACTGTGCGGGACCAGTGTCCATAAATAATTTGTACCGACGTATATTTGGAGCATAAACGAGAATCTGTTGAACCGATGCACAGTTTTTGTGACAAGATGGACTTCATACGACTTTTTCAATTTACTAAAACTGAGACCGAGGTTGAGGCCAAAATTTTGGCCAAACTGGCCTCGAGGCTTTAACATCTCTGCTGAGTAGGGCATGTGTAAGTTTATATTAGTATTCCATTGTAACTATGTCTCTAATATTATACCATTTCAGAGATATTCAACGTCGAGCAATGACATGCCGTTGAAATAATCTAGATTCAAGGTAATTGAAAATGGCACTTTTTGATAGATCATATATGATTTCCTGTTGTTCAGCTTTGTACGTAAGTAAGTAACCATTTCTGAGTTATTTAACGTTGAACAGTCACCTTGATGAAACACTCAAGGTCCTTGGAAACAACACTATTCGATAGATCGCACACAAGTTCTATCGGCGTTCCACACTGTGGTCTAAAAACGTCCGCCTTTTTCATTTCACTATAATTTCTACAAAGCTTGACCGATTTCTATAATATTTGGCATGCAAAAACAGTTTCTGTACTTACATACCTTTGACTGCAAAAATAATAGGGATGACGACACTGTGGCTGATAGCCCATGTTATATCATAAAGACAGAGCGCTTGGTGATATTTATAGTACACCGAGTTAATTTGCAACACATCAATTATTGATTTACCCGCCTTACCTATGTACCGTTGCTACTGTACCTTAGTAAACAAGTCAACTGTAACCAAAGTTACACATTATGACATCTGTGGCCCTCTCTTGTATCGTTTCGCACATGTGGCCAGGTATTGTTGAAATTTATATACTGGGAAACTAGAAATATTGAGCCTATAAAATAGTCCGTGTGTTAACACACTGAAGAAAGTATGATGATACTATATTAAATCGTTTTGATGAAATATCGGAGCGTGACGGACGGAATTGCTATATTAATATCGCGCATCAGCATTGCTTGCTGTGCTGACGCGCGATAAAAAGTTTGAGGATGTATTCACTCGTTTCGATACAATATTCGAATCAGAGCCATAGAGTACTCTATGGCTTTGATTCGAACATGATAGAGAAACAGACATCGAGAGAAACAGACACACAGACACTGGGCGACGGCGTAGGCCGCACTGTGCATAACATCGCGCAGCAAAAACGGAGCCAGAGAGTGAGTTAATATGGTATTGCTGTGTTGTAAACGTCAGATTTCAACATTTAATTTATTTTATCCCCCCCCCGTTTCCGGTTACTACCCGGCGGACGGCTACTGTTTTTGGGCGCATCACGCGTGCATGGGTGTGTCGGTCTGTGGGACTATGTGGTCCGTGCGTCTCTCAAAATAGTCCGACTTGCTTCAAGCAAAGACCAAAATGTTCCACGGTGGCTCTGTTGCTCCAGTAGCCTATATTTTTGACCTTTACAGGTCAAGGTCAAGGACGCCAAATGCTGATATCGTTTTTCCGTTTCAGTTCCACCGCAGATAGTAGGCCTAGTCTGTTTTTTTGATCATTACTTGAAGTAAAACTTTTACTTCAAGTAATGATCAACAATGTTCCTCGGCGGTCTGTCTGTCGCTCCGCTGCATTTCGGACGTTAAAAGGTCAAAGGTCGAGTTCAAGAACACAAAAATGCCAACATATTTTTGGGTCGTAACTCACCGCAGATGATCCGATTTACTTTGAGGAAAGATCGTAATGTGCAACTCCGGCGGCATGCTTGCCTGCTGTGTCTCGATCGTACTGCAGATTTTGTTGTTCAAGTTTTGTACCTGAAGGTAGACCTAGTTTGGCATTTTGACAGTTACCAATGCTACTCATAAGACGTGATAATGTGAGTGAAAGTATACTTAATTTTAATATAAGATTTTTTTACTCGTAGCAATTGCATTTACATGTCACTTCAAGTGAAACACGATGTAATTAGTTATGAATTATGTGATACAAATAAATTTGATTTTGCCTAATTCACGTCGACACGATGGAATGTTTCGATATGTTGCTACTTTTATCAAAACAAGTGTATCGGAGACGATACGAAAGCCGCCGCTCGTCAAAGTCCAAACTGCATTTAAAAATAAAAAAAAAATAAAATATGGCGAAAAACGATTTTCAATAAGGCGGATGGAATTCGTAAACCCAGCAACGTGGCACGATCATGACATTGATTTCGCCAGGAGACTGCACCCTGCAATGTGGCATGTGGCTGTGGAATCATGACAGTGAATTCACCAAGTGGAAGCACCCTGCAATGTGATACGTGTCTCTGGGATGACATGCCACTGAATTCGCCCAAACGTCCGCCATATTGAAATACTACATCTGATTTCGATTTCCACCATATTACCACAGTCGACATGTCATTCTGCACCAGTCTGCGAAATTTTATCCAAATCGGACAACCCTCGGCAGAAAAAAATGACGTCGTGTCAATTTTCAAGATGGCTGATCTCAGCCATCTTGGATTTTAGCGGTGCCGTAATGGGTTCTTTGAAAAGTCCATGTACGACTTCCTGTAGGTCGTCAATAAACACCATAGCTCTAAATTGCTTACTTTTTGAGAATCGCCTTTTTGCATTTTGGCGTCAAGATCCAAGATGGCGGATCTCCGCCATGTTTGATTTTAGGGGTCTAATAATGGGTTCTTTGAAAAGCCCGTGTACGACTTCCTATAAGTATCAGTTTGTGCGTGATTTAATAGCATGTAGGGATTGGTACAACAGAGACAGTAGAAGTATTTTATCTAGAAATGAAATATGTGATGTTTTTTAATTTTTAGCAGTTAATTGTTTTAGACGTGTTTGCAGGCATGACTGCTTTGATTGATTTGGACTTTTCTGTTTTGTGTGTTTTTTTTGTATGTTCTCTGTGTACGATTTCATAATAAATGAAAATAGCTCTAAATTGTTTAGTTTTTGAGAAAATCGCGTTTTTGCAATTTGGCGACAGACAGACGAACAGATGGACAGACCCGTTGCATGAAGCCGCTCTCGCTGACAGTCGCTGTCGCGAGCGGCGGCTTAACAAGTACAAGCAGATGTCATTACAAGAAGCTCAGCTGTCGCAGAAAGACCGCGCGACGCTTCGTGTCATCGAATATTTTGCAAAGTCACTCACTGTCACTCAAGGTCATTCGATATGACACTGTTGCGTAGGGCGTGTGTAAGTCCCCATTAGTATTTCAATGACACTACGGTATGTCTGTATGTCGTACCGTTTATGAGATATTCAGCGTCAAAGAATGGCGTGACATTGAAACTGGGGTAGGAGTCGTTCAAGGTCATTGAAAATGGCGCCGTTCGATAGATCATATACGCCTTTCTATTGATCGGCCATTGTAAGTATAGCTGTACCATATGTTGTACCATTTTCAAGTTATTTGACGTTGAATTATCATGACCTTGAAAAGGTCACTGAAGGTTATTCAAACTGGTACCATACGAAAGCTTGGGTGCGGTTTCCTATTTGCCTTCCATAGTAACCATGGCCGTATCTTTAACCGTTTATGAGATATTCAGCGTCAAAGAATAGCGTGACCTTAAAAACTGGGTTAGGGGTTGTTCAAGGTCATTGAAAATGGCGCCGTTCGATAGACCATATACCACTTTCTATTAGTCCGCCATGCTAACTATATCTGGTACCGGTTTTGAGTTATTTGACGTTTAGTGATATCATGACCTTGAAATCTGGGTTAAAGGTCACTCAAGGTCATTCAACCGGTACAATTGGAAAGCTTGGGTGCGGTTTTGTATTCACCTTCAATAGTAACTATGGCTCTATCTTGCATCATTTGCGAGATAAAGCGAGATATTGGTCGAAATCAGAATATTGCCATCCCGTTTGGTATGGGAAAACTAGAATGGTGGGGCTACTCGATGATGAGAAAACTTTGAGGATATGTAGAACCGTTTAGACTCAATACCGGCGTGTGACAGACGGACGGACAGACAGACAGACGGACAGCATCGTTAGTCTTATGCTGCTAGTGCTACGAAAACCACGAGAAGCTAGTCACCTATCACCTCACATTTCATATATACAACGATGAGCTATACCTATTTCACATGTTAATAGGCTTGTCTCGGTTGTTGTTTATATGTGTTTTGTTGATTTTTATGCCTCCGCAAGGAGGCATTGTGTTTTTGCTTTTTCTCTTCCGGCTTCTGTTACTCCCGGTTTCTGTTCCGTGTCATCGATATTTCTTTCTCTTCGTATAGAATACTGAATACTTTTCGATGAAATTTGCGGGAGGTATTCATTGTCACCATCAATTACAGATTAAATGATTATATTTTGGACGAAACTGGAGCAGGAACAAGGAGCAGTATACGACAGAAAATTCGAATTGACGTCAATTGGTGACGAGATTTTCTACCAATATCGCGTTATATCTCAGAAATGATACAAGATACGGTCATAGTTACTATGGAATGCGAATAGGAAACCTTACCAAAGCTTTCGAATGACACCATTTTCAATGATCTTGAGTGACCCCTAACCCGAATTTCAAGGTCACGATATTGTTCAACGTCAAATAAATCGAAAATGGTACAAGATAAAGCTATACTTACAGTGGCCGATTAATAGAAAGTCGTATACATGGTCTGTCGAACGGCGCCATCTTCAGTGACCTTGAACAACCCCTAACCCAGTTTTTAAGGTCACGCCATTCTTTGACGCTCAATATCTCAGAAACGGTACGAGATACGGACATAGTTACAACGAAATACTAACAGAGATTTACGCCCTTCTCAAGAGTGTCATTTCGAATGACCTTTAGTGACCTCGAGTGACTTAGCAAAATATTCAATTAAACGAAGCATCGCGCGGTCTGTCTGCGACAACTGAGCTTCTTGTTTTTATCAGTCACAGTGAAGTTACAGTGTGGGTCAAAAAATGTTACCCCCTGTGCAGGCGCGGTTCTAGGAAAAAAACATTTGGGGGGAGCCTGGCCCCCTAAATTTTCCCTCCCCTCCCCTTTTCCCTACC
>Ga0209149_1000453_pt1 | contig 17225 bp, 11 predicted proteins | sample WorMetTyACAVOLI2_FD_187423 | JGI IMG/M metagenome (GOLD analysis project Ga0209149, IMG submission 187423) | Marine gutless worms symbiont microbial communities from Max Planck institute for Marine Microbiology, Germany - Olavius algarvensis... ... | reverse complement strand
ATAATATGCCCAAATAGGGTAAGCCGGCGAGACTGGATTATAGCAGTGAGTTTGGGTTGCTTCATTAGCCTCCGTACATCATCATTCCGTACAAATTGGTACCATTTGATGCCAAGCAGCATACGCAGACACCACTGGTCAAATGCATTGATCTTGCGTGCGTCCGACTTAGATATCGCCCAGCAGTCCGAACCATACAGGAATATTGGTAAGATGCACGTGTTGTACAGCTTCAACTTTGTTGAAGCTGTACAACACAATGGTGCTACACAAATTTTATTATTACCACTAGTTGTCACTATTATTACTAGAACTGACATAAGTACGAATTAATTTAAATGTCTTATTTAGTGAATTCAGTTGAAACATCCAATAACCGATGAACAAAACGAGTAATGTTCAGACAGAATGCAGCAAATATTTGAATACCATAAATCACAAACATTTTCCCAGACATTCAATGCACAAAATACTCTTACTAGTGCAAAAACTCCAAATATAATTATTAATAATTATTATTAATAGTTCATTAGCACAGTGACCAATGACGAAGTAAGGCACAGAACCAACCAACCACCAGTCATTTCTACTATAACGGCAAGACTACTGCATTTGTTTGAATTGTTGCCCATGCCGACCACATGGTCCATGCTGACACATCCCAAGACCATTCACATGCCCTTATGGCAGCCATCAACCCTCCAGCCAAGTTGCGTTGCCAAACCAGTCGACGAAGGTGGACTTGCCTGTGCTCAGTCAAACTGGACGTCCCCCACTGCAACGTTGGCCTCCCTTCTGCGTGGCAATGTGTGCAAGACCAAAGTTAATGACAGAAAGTCATGGAGACAGCTATGTTCTTTGAAGGGCATGCCACCTGATGATGATGACTGGTACAGTGCCTTTTTGCATCTATAAATATTCATAACATTGTGGACTCAAGCCACATTTTCCCTTTTCCCTTGGCAATACAGCTGAGGCTCATAGACCAAGTAGGTGGCATATGGAGACTCTGGAAGACCACCAGAGATGACTATCAGCCAGCCGAACAGTGTGTCTGTCACAGTGGACCCATCAAGTTCAAGAATAATTTATACTGTCATTTTTTGATTTAATGTGTATGATACTGAACAGCCCTACGGCTACAGACATACTGGATCAAAAGTGCACACTCTGAAGGCATTACTAACATCAACAGTGTCCGGGTCGGCAACCTCGGGCTTCACAAACAGTGACCGCGCAGCTTCATACGGCCAGCTGTCAGGTATTGGGTGTTTCTACACAGTCATACAGTGAGTTACCAACAGCAATACACTAGATCTACATCTACCGTGCTTCAGAAAAAAACAACCCCTTTGTTTTCTTGGATTAACACTTAGAAATATCAACTGATGTGAATTAAAATTTCAGGTAATATAGCTGAGGGAATCCTGAATCTACTATTTAAAAATAATCTGTCTCTTTCTTAGATATCTCTTGTTAGCAGCAACGTAAAAAGGACGTTACGGTAGTAAAACTGCCATTATACAACAACAGGATTTACCACTGAAGATAAACATCTCATTAAATTGTTGTGAGCAAGTAAAAAGTGTAGCAAAACAATTGCTTAAGATGCTTTTTTGACAGAAGCTGAAGACTTTATAGGCCAAAGACATTGATCAGTAAAGTCAGTGCGAGATCTTTAGCTTAGATGATCTTTGCAATCAGGTGGCCAGTGTGTGGTCGACCACAACCCCGACATGATTCAATGATGCCACTGATGTCATTTTCTCTGTTAAGTGGTTTAATCCGCTAACACTCCTTCTTGTGTCACAAAACATCTTAAGCAAGCAGTTTGCTTCCTACTTTTTATTTATTTACAAGCATTTAATTAAATAATGATCTGCAACGGTAAATCCTGTTGCTGTAACGGCATTTTTACTGACGTTCTGTTTATATCGCTATTAATAAAGAATATTTAACGAAAAACGAATTGTTTTTAGATATGTACATGTAGATTCAGCATTCCATCAGCTATATTATAAATTTTCACACAAATCGGTTGATATTTCTAAGTGTTTTGCAGGAAAACAAAAGAAGTTTTTTTTCCGAAAATGGTATATTTCCTACAGTTCTGATAAAAAAGTTAGACTAACAGCTGTCCAACAGTAATGTAAATGTCAATTTATATAGTGCATCGTCGCAAACAACAGCAACTCATCAGTGCAGTAAAGTTACATATCACTCCATGATCCTGTTTACTTTAATACTGGACAAATTTTAGCAGAGCTGAGAAATTATCTAAACAACATATGCACACATGTTAAGCAAACGTATCAATAATGAATGATCAATGTCTAAACTTCAAGCACTACCGTCAAACACTAATAAAAATATGCTTGTACGTTTACTACAGCAAATTTAATGCCATGCGACTAAACCAGATTACATTTTACTTGTATAATAATAAATTTAGATTGCCAATGTTAAACAACATAAACGATAAAACATTAAAAATGTAGTAAGACCGACAAAAACATCTATGCGACATTAGAAAACAGTGAGTATCTACCTTAGTATCAATTGCTTTAACTGCAGCTTCAATCGTTTTATGTTGTTTAATCAATTCGACAGCTCGTTTTGGCCCAATCCCACGCAAGGAATCGCAGTAATCACAGCCAAGCAGTATGCACAGATCAATGAACTAGACACAGTCATATCAATCAACAATTACTAACACTTCTGGACAAACAGGAAAACATTCCAAAATTAACATCACCATACAGGGTAACCACTCAATTTCAAGAATTAAATTCCGACTTCTCCCTACGTCGGAAAATACTCCTGTCTCAGCTGTGACAACTATGGTATTACGCAGTTTTTAGTTGGCTCCATTACCATTATGATTTATATACATACACATATATGCAAGCACTTTCAATTTTAAAATAACAAATTAAATAATAAAACTACAATTTAAATAATGCAAAATAACTCACCGTGCTTCTGGCCTGAAATAATATTATAGCAGAAGTTGCACAATCTGACTAGCAACAAAATCCCCGAACTTTCCCTGATCTCCGTAATTCCCCAACTCTCCCTGGTCACTGGGAACCCTGCCTTATCAATCAATCAATCAATCAGTACGTATTTAGTGCCCCGTCTACACAAGTCCGGGCCGGCGAGGCATTACAAATGTCATCACAGTACACGTATAGTTAAAACATCAGAAGTAACTACTAAGGTCTAACAAGCTGATCAAAGATTAAATAAATTAAATGCTGATAATAATCAACCTGTTCATGCGTCATATCCAAGTCACGCAGAACCCGATCAAGATGGAATTCTTTTATCGGCATTTTCCTACACAAAAACGTCTAACTATCAAATAAGGAAACAGCAAAACGTGTAACACAAAATACAACATTTTAAAATATATATAGGACGAAAATCCAGAAATCACACCGAGCTTCGCTGAATGTGAGATGTCGAAGCAGGACAGACGAGCCAAATGTCAATGCGTCCATATCCTCTGTACCTACAGCATAAACCTTGCCAGCTTTCACCAGCGCTGCACACTGAGCCTCAGCCTCGCACGGTGCCTGTACAAAGCACAAAAATTTAATGAGCAAATTACTGTATCTGTCACTGTCAAAAGTCAGGCCCGCACAAATGCTAACAAAAACTAGCTGGTTTCGTAACACACACAGAAAAACTGCAAGAATGTCGTGCACACAGTTTAGCCAACAGGCAGTTGTTCAACTCCAGCCGAAATGCAGGACCGGAAGTACTTTAGCATGCACCTCATTTTGGTGTTCGGCAAGGTGCATATGATCAATAAGTTTTGCTGGATGTTATCATTTTGTTGAAAGTTATTGTCTGCTTATTTTGCTGAAATAATGATTATTAAGTACATTACTAAGTAGAGTAGTAACTGCAAAGTGTGCATGTATTAGGAATACCAACATTTGTTTTTTCCAATGTATCCATGCAGGTCAATTTGGACAGCGTTATAACCTACGTCCCAATTTTGAGTTATAAAAACACATCATTATCCCATAATTCCAACCGACTTGCGGTACAATATAAAAGGGCAGCTGGCGACAACATTGGTGACAGTGGGAGTCGTTTCACTGGTCTATTATTTACATTGTGGTCGTGCACAAATAAAACTGGTTTTAGTTTTGTTTATAGATATGTCATGCACCACATCAACAATAGAAATATCGGTGCAAACCTCAATATAAGGTATTCCCATCAGCTGCAACAGTCTCTTGCATTCGTCGTTGTGCTGCGGTGTCACTTTGACCAATCGTTTCTGAAACTTTTCAACATTCTCTGGCTCCTCTGACAGCATACAGAAGAACCACAGACACAGCAGTTTCACACACAGTGAGTCACTTGACATTCTGTTGTTGTAATGCTCCACCAGCAAAACACACCACATACCTGCTCAATTTGTTATGCCTTAATACTAACACAAATATAAGTGCAGAAAATATATAACACATACGTGCAGAAAATATAACCTCAAGTTCTGAATTTCATAATAATAATAATAATAATCAGATTTGTATAGCACATAGCGCCGTAAGGCCGTAGCTTCAGAGGTGCTGATACAGGTTGCTAGTTACAGCAACACATACTGAACTAACTCCCCATTCAAATCCATAAATACATTAACTTATTAGACCTCTTAATCTATTAAATTCTTTTTTAAAATCCCACGGCATGTTTAATCAATTAATCGTCAAGTCATGCAGTAGTTTAAGTTAGCGGTAATGACAAAGCCTCACAAAGCTGTGTTTATATGAGAGCATAGCAACAGCATCCAATGACATCTGAGCTGCGGCTGTCGGCACACTCGTGTACCCTGACGCTGGAGTGCAATAGTTTTGCACGATAACATTCTCTGCTGCATTGTTGGTTTTATGCAGATTTTTAGGTTCTTTGTATTATGGTGCATGACATGTATTTGTCATATTCTTCAGCACGTTTCTACTAAGACTGCGCAGAGCTGATGAGTTACAGAAGACTTACGCCATGTCTGCAAATAGCTCTGCTTATCTGATCAAACGATATAATAAAATAATTAATCAATTAACAGATTATAGCACTATTATTTATATATTAGCCATATACTTTCTGGCACATGTAATAATATGACAGAGGTTAAGGTGTTGCACTCACAACGAGACGGGCAAGTTGTACATGTACACTCGTTCCTCTCTTACAAAAAACTATAATTTTGTACCACAGAGACTAAGCTCTATTGCTGGGGAGGTGAAAGGGACATTACGAAAATTAACAGCTGCCAACCACCAGATTCGTATCCAATGTACCTGACACTAACAGCCTAGAAACCAGGATTAGTTATAACTAGGGAGCTAAAGATCATGCGAGGCCATATGTAGCCTTTACTGCTAGCCTACATGTGCATGATGGACTTGCCATTTGTTGCAAAATACGTGAAGTCACTCATTCATTATGTGGCACTGTGGCAGTTACCGGTTTGTCGTCAATAGGATTTTTGTCATATCCTGCTCCCTTGTCCACCGTACAATTTCACCCGAAATGTAATAAGTTCATCTGTTGGTGGCAGTGATTATTTCCCCCAAATTTCATCGAAATCCATTCTGGAAAAATGCCGATGTTGGCACAGGACATCGGGACAGTGAAAACATAATAGCCTCCACCACATGTAGCTTGCAGAGGCTTAAAAATCTTACACTCAATATAAAATAACCTTTACTGGTATCTTTTATATCTTGTTGAACGTCAAGGAATGTTAACAGTATTTTGTACTTATGTTACAAACTGAAAACAGCTGTTATTTACACAAAGACAATGCATACCAGCTGCCTCTGCCTGTTCCAGTGATTTCTGAGCTTCTTCACGTCTTTCATGACGTTTTGCCAACTGTACATTACATAATCATTAATATTACAACAAGTATAAACCCAGCTGCTCGCATTCCTTATATCTCCAGATTATACAGTACTAGTATCATATTTATTGTAATAAATAAAAAAATGGAAAAAAAATTCAAATGAACAGAGTAGTTGACAACGTGTTTCATTGTCAATAATTAACACCTGTTAAATTTAGAAAATGGCTAAAACTATCACACTTTATACAATCAATTACTGCTAAGCAAAAACTCAACAAATTGTTTATATTATTTATTAACGGTTCCAATGCAAAAATCAAAGATTTAGTATGCTAGTTTTGCTAGCAAAAGAATAACCTTTTTAATTACAGATACAGCCAATATGAATTATCATGCAATGACATCAATTCTAACATTTCACTTACATATAATAGGCTACAGTACAAATGATCAAAGATTTTATTACAAACCTCGCCTGATTTCATATCCGGCGGCTTTCCATCAAAAACATATACAGGCTTAATGCCATTCTCTACCATGCGTATCGTTCTATAAAACATTCCCATCAGATGGCTACAAACACACATCACAATACATTGTGCTGTGTTCCACTGACTAACGAACTCATACCGTATCTACACGAATAGTGAAATGCTTTCCAGTTGTACAGATCTACGAGACTGGAAGTAACCTGTCTACATAACAAAAATGTCAAACGTCAGCAAAAGTAAAACAATCTGAGTAACACTCAAATCAAACCTTGTAGTTTCACCTTCAGCATTTGTTAATGTGCTGCCATCTTGTCTAACAGCAATTAAGAACTGGTAGATACTCATTGATGCATCAATAGCAACTTTGCGCCCTGAAGACATCAGTATCACAGAAACATAGGCTAAGGCTAATTTCAACTGGTAACAAGACAACTGGTAACAATACAATCTTCCTAGATCTTAGCAAAATACGAGTATCATTACCTCTGCCGACATAGTTGAAGAGGTTATGTAAAAGATGCGGTTTGTGTGTCTGTCTGGAAGACTACTGCAAAGAAAATAATCAGGCGATTTCATTGAAACTTTGCATTATGATTGGGTGTACCAATCACAAGAATCGATTAACTGTTGGTGGCGATCCGGACCCACATATGGATCCCAATCATGTTAACACTTCCCTCAACATTGCAGAATAGGGCATTTTCAGACTTTTATTAGCATTTCTAATAAAGTAACTGCCACTTTTCACGAAACTTGGTGAACAACTGATGCTGATACAAATACAATTTATAAAGTGTGGCTTACAAACTGTCCAGGGGCACTAACACAACGTCCAGTCCGTAGAAAACATGCAACAGCGCACAACAGCACAACGTCGCTGTTGTGTGTCCTACTTCCCATGTCCTCGGTTGGATAGCGTCAGGAATTAGGGCTAGTGCCAGTTTTCAAATTATTTCAAGCCTCGTGGGTCGGTTAGGGTCCAGTGGCATCGCCAGACCCAAGAGGTTGGGGGGGCAGATTTTAGGGGGTCTGGGGGCAAAGCCCCAAGAAGCCGACGCTTATACACAAATTTATAGTTACGAAAAGTCGCTATTTTCACTACAATTTACGGATTTTGACCAGCCGGGGCTTGGAAGTCTTGCGAATGTTTGACGAGTGGTTCACTGAGGCAGACTGACAGCCTAGCTGTCTTTTAGGCGCACTATAAAACAGTATGAGTAGGTACAGTATAAATAGCATACAACAGACTTCACAGTTCAGTTCACAATTCATGCTGTGCAATTTCAGAAAAAGTAATGTAACATACAACACAGACAGCTCAGCCTGGTCGTTGAGTAGGTGATGAGACTTCGTTGGCAGCGTTAGCGCCGGTTGGGGGGGCAGTTGCCCCCATTTGCCCCCCCCCATGGCGAAGCTAATGTTAGGGTCAGTAGTACGGCTTAGTGTCAGCTTTCATCAATGTTTTGCTTTAAGAATGTTTGTCTGTCCTGTCATGTTTTTGCCGTCCCATCTGCAGTCCCCTGCATCAGAAAGGTCATTTTTTCTGTCCCGCCTGTCCTGTTAAGACCCCACAATGGTGCCATTGCGTGTTTTCTACTGACCCACACGTCACTCAGAACATAAGGTGGAATAAATGAGTTTTTAGATTTTCAAATCAACTAGTGTCAGTGGTAAGCTTGATACTGTCAGGTAAGGAATTCCAGGCAACTGTACCATCGTGGCTGAAGCAACGTTCATCAAATGTAATTCAAGAGCAATTTGGATCAGATACAAGGTGGTTGTACATGTCAGGTGGTAGATTCAAACAGTCAGTGCACTTCCACATGTAAGCATCTTGACAGCGATCACACTGAAGTGCTTTAACACTTTGACCGGCAACCGCGGGTTAACCCGTGGTAGTATCTGGCGCCCAACTGTCAAGCGCCCGCGGTTGGGGTAAAACGCTATGAACATCCGCCGGTTGACCCGGGTTGCCACTGAAAGGGTTAATGTCATCAGTAATTATTATTCCGCATGATGAACAGGATGGTACAGGTGATGAAGCCCTCGCTGCCCTAGCCTTCGACTGTGGTACACTGGTGAGGAAACTCTAGGTTGCTTGCTGTTCACTGACACTTTTTTTTCCTGCTGCACTCTTAACATTTTGGTTTTTACCAGTACCTCTCATCTTTGCTGTAATACAATAAGTGCAAGTATATAACTTAAAATTTGGATGTAGGTTAAAATGTTGACCAACTTGATCTGCATGCATACAAAAACAAATGTTGGTATTTCTAATACATGCACACTTTGCAGTTACTACTGTACTTAGTAATGTACTTAGTGATCATTTTTTTCAGCAAAATAAGCTGACAATAACTTTCAACAAAATGATAACATCTGGCAAATCTGACTAATCATCTACCTTGCCATTTGCCAACTGCCAAAATGAGCTGCATGCTAAAGCACTTCTGGTCCTGCGTTTGGCTAAACTGTGGTAGTGAGCGATTACAGGCGAGTGGCGACTAACGAGCAACTAGTGTGAATAGCTGAAAACTGCATAGTGCAGTCTGCATTCTGGAGGCTATTTCACACTATTTCTACTACCGTTGCCGGGAGGCGCTACACTACGTATCCGCAAATATCTATCAGCGGCGGTCACTGCAAAAGGTACAGGGCCACAGGGTCGCACAGGGCCGGATTCGATGTGGACGTGACTCCATGCACAGGCGGCCCTGTGGGACGTATGCTCTCAATCCGGTGGCCCTGTGTGACATACAGCGCGCAGTGAAGGAAATCGTGAAAAGGCCATCTGAGCAGTTTAGCAAAAGACCATGATCTAATACATGTTTATTATTAATAAATTATTAATAATATTTATTTATATTTAATGATTGTTTCAATTCTGCAAAACGTCATTCGCAAAATACTCAGATGTAGGTCTTGTCAAAATTTCCTTTCCGGTGTGCTGTGTGTTACACAGGCCACCGGATTACCTACAGGTATGTCCCACAGGGCCGCCAGTGGGTGGAGTCAAGTAGCATTGACTCCGGCCCTGTGGCCGTGTACCTTTTGCAGTGACCCATCCGCGGTCCCATATCCGCGCACCTCTGGAAAAGGACCATTTCCAGCCAAAAACACTGAGGAATTTTCAGTGAATTTTCACTGAAATTAACATATACTGACCAAAGTAATTTTTGATTTCGTTTTCTTTAACCGCTGACGGTGCGTAGTCACCAATTACTTTAGCCAGACCGTGGATACCCATTCTACTGCGTCTTGTTAAGTGCTTGATGAAAAGATATAAAATTTCACGAAATAACAACAAAAATAAACAACCGCGAATTTAAATATTCTTCGAAGTGGAAATAACAATTAAAATGCTGTGCAAAACAGAAATGTTTTCTTTTCAAGTATCAAATCGATACTATAGTAGTATCTTCAACTTTAATTTGAGAAGAAGCTTGGCTAACGCTGAGACATCTTGCGTTACGGTAAAAATGCCCTTCAAGTTGGTTTCACGCCTCCGCTGTGCCAGACAGTGTAAGTAGGTAAGTAACAAAAACGATTAACGTGTCCGTAATGACATGTCACTTCTGGGGCACGACAAGAGAACGGTGAAGTCATGGAAAGCAGCGCTTGAAGAGATGAGTCTTGAGGCGACTGCGAGTGCGAAAGATGGCCAGTGACGGTGCTGACGTAACGTGCTGCGGAAGACTGTTACAGGTACGAGGGGCGGCGACCGAAAAAGCTCGGTCACCGACGGTTGACATCCGCGTACGGCGGACAATCTGTGTGCCGAGGCGGAACGCAGACGACAACGAGCTTCGGTGTCTGCTGGCTGGCATAGTTCGTCGGCGAGGTACGGCGGTGCTACACCTTGCCGACACTTGTAGTTGTATACAAGGAGAGCCAGCTTGTAATCAATCCGCTCCGCCGCCTTCAACCAATGTACCGTAGTTGACGGAGGATTGGGGAGATGTGCTCGACTGCTCGTACCCCGACGAGGAAAACACCAGCCGATCAGTGGAATTCATCACTGACTGAAGCTGCTTCAGCAAGTACAGCGGAATGCCGGCGAGAGTGGCATTTCCGTGATCCAGCCGCGTCAAAACGAGTGGCGTCACCAGCAACTGGAGCAAAATACGAAAAACGGATCTAGGAACGGACTGGCGGACGCTTTGCAGCTGACGCAGATCGGCGAATCAGGCAGAGACGGTCTTCATAACGTGTGACCTCATCGAGACGTCGGAGTCGATGTATATACCGAGGTCACGAACGACAGAAGCTGGCGTAACTTCGTCAGTGCCAACTCGAAGTGGTAACTGTGGCAGCTGGTGAGAACGTCGACTGGTAGCAGACCACAGGATGTCTGTCTTCGCGGTATTCAGCTGGAGCCTGTTAGAACGCATCCACCTGGCAACATCATCAACACAGTTGGTGATGGTACTCTGGAGCTCTAGTGACGCAGACGGTCGGCAGAACCCGTAGATCTGTGTGTCGTCTGCGTACAGATGTGGGCAAAGACCGTGACCCCGCATCAGCAGAATCAGGTGGGCAATGTACAGCAGGAACAAGATAGGGCCAAGAACGGGCCCCTGTGGTACACCACACACGATGATAGTTAGAAGAGAATGGTGAGAGACCGGTTCGGACGCACTGGGACCAGCCGACCAGGTACGTCTGGAACCACTGCAGCACCATTCCTAACAGACCGTCCATAAGACATTTTAAGGCGCCGGATCAAAATGTCGTGATCCACCGATTCGAAGGCCGCAGATAGATCCAGCAATACCAATGCAGATAAGTCGCCGGCGAGCAGGATGTCCCGACAGGACCTTCAACACGGCGGTCTCTGTCGAATGGCCGACGCGGTATGCAGACTGAAGCCGCGGAAGCACTGAAGCAGGCCAGTCTTGCTGAGGTAATCCAACAACTGGCGTGCCACGAGTGACTCCAGCAACTTGGACACGACCGACAGGTCGGACATCTGCCGGATCCATGTCGGCCTTCTTCAGGAGCGGCGTGATATACAGTACGCGACTTTAAAAACTTCCGGGACGAAACCACTCGCCAGAGATCTATTGAACAGTTCGGTCAGGAATGGAGCGATGATATCCACGACGGCTTTATGCTGTGCAGTCGGCAAAGGTTCGAGTGCGCAGCTTTTATGGGTAACGCTCGAACCGCTGCCGTGACTTCATCCACGGTCACAGGATGAAACTGGCGGAATGAAGCGTCAACAGAAGTCGACGAGAACGACGGTGGTGGGGCGACGGCCGTCGCCGTCAGTGTAGGCATGATGTTCTCAACCTGTCTGTTTGCTCAGCCTCATCTGTTACTAAACCAGTGAACGCGGTATTTCCAAACGAAGTAACCAATTTTGATGCCAATTGCCACAAGTGGTCCACGAATAAGGGCATCAAATGATCAACTTTAGGGATCACGATACCAAAGTCTGTCATTCGAGGCTGAAAGTATATTTTGCGGACTGGCGGAGGCAACATTTTTGATTGACCCGATTGGGTCAAGTAGGTTTGCTAGTTTCCAATGTTGTCAATCTGATAGAAAATTGTTTGCTCGTAGTAAAGACGACAGTCACTGCTTGCATCACATGTTGCCGCCTAGTCGTGCGTCTCTTCAGGTTGCATTGCGACCTCGGGGACACAACTATGATGTCCCCAGAGTTACCTATGATTTGACAAAACGTTCTTTTCTTCTCCGTTGTCTATACAGGGAGAAGAATGTATTATTTGGTCTTAGTCAGTATGTTAATAATTGAGTAATTTAGATATTTTTTGATAGTTAGCTTATAGTTCTAATGTTTCTTGCATGTATTAGTGATTATTAGTGTTGTAACATGTATGTTTATTAACTGTTTGTTAGATCACTGCGTCTGTCGGTGACAATAAACTCATTCTTATCTTATCTTAATCTGAATGTTTGCCTTAATACACAAAAATTGAAACCCGAACATCTGGCATTAAATCCAACTGGTTTTGTCAATTCTATTTCTAAGAAAGCCATATTTACTGACATATGCGAATTGGTACACTTAATGCTTTATGGTTCAACCCTAATGGTCTTGTGTTGAATTAAATATTTGTTGCATAATGCTTAAGAAATATCAACCAATTTGAATGAAAACTGCAGACAATAAAGCTGAGAAAATGCCGAGTTCCTGCTAGTCTAGCTGATACTGCAATACTAAGCAGAAGCAACGGTAACACATCTACTGACGTACGGTGTTGCAAGTGCATGCAACATTATACTAACACAGGACATGACAGAACCGAGTAGGTTATGTACATGTTTTTATCCAGACATTCTTAATGCTGAAGTGCAAAACACATTTAGCAACTGTCCAGAAAACTGTCACACCACACAATGGTGATGTTTCTTATTCACACCTGCTGTACAACAGAAACTGGCATAAAACACTCGGCTGTATCAACACCTGCATTAAAAGTAGAACCATACAAAAGTATGACCTAAATCGAATAAATTACCTACAAATATTGTAATCATAGCAGTTCCCCCAAAACCGGCAAGCAATGTAGAACAGCTTGCTTCACTATGAAGTCATCTACCTCACATGGCTATCATTCTCGTAAAAGAAGTTGGCTTTGCACAGCTGTAAACTGTAATCTGTAAGAACTAATAATTGACTGCAAACACACTCTCTGCACTACCACATCTCTATGTCTCAATCTGAAAAAACAAAAAAATGGCGGCCGTCTATGGCCTACATCATCTCCGAGATAACCGCTGCTATTCGACTGCAATTTGCAAACCCAAAATTGACATTAATATGTTGCAGCAATTAAATATTCTTTCGTTTTAAGCAGACAAAATATTGCAGCAGATTAACGCATTTAAACAATATTACATACGCAAGCAGGTAACTTGTTTACCTTGTGTGGTAGCTGCGAGGTGACAGGCAAAATAGCCCATTGAACGTTAATGTATTGCTCCGCCCACCATCAGCCCATTTTTCAGTGTCTGCCATTTTCCTATCCATGAAACTGATGACATTTTTGGCTGTGCCAAAGACAGCTAGTACCAACTCTAGAAATTTTGAGTATTCTTTTTCTATGACTGCAAGCATTTGATATCGGTACTTTACAGTCTATATGTTGCAGGTGTTCTCCTTTATTCAACAGTGACCGAGTACGGTTCAACGTACCATACAACACACAATAGGTATTAGGTATGGTACAGTATGGTTCAACATCCCACTCGACACATTATAGGTCACTTCAGGGACGATTTTATGGGTCAGATGACCCAACCAACAGCGTCATAGCACTGAAGGATGAACCAGGTCAAAGGTCAACAACTATAATACACAATAGGTCATCTTTCACAGTAGTCATATCTTTATAGGCAATAGCTTGCACTGGTAACCAAACTCAACCGAGAAAAAAAACACTAAAAAAACAAAAAAACTAACCCTAACACAAACTGGCCCTAGTTAAAAAAGATACAAAACACAAAAATTAAACCTAAAACTAAGCCAACAATCATCTGTAAGAACTGGTCATACGTGTGTGTACAAAAGTTTGGTTCACAAAATAGCACAGAACAGTTCATATAATCTGCAGACGATAATCACTCAAATGTTGTGCATTAGAGGGCAGGGAGGATCTGCTATGCAGATTTTTGGGAGACCGGATCTAATCTATTCTGTGCTGAGCATGAAGAATAACGGCCAGTTAAATAAAAGTCGAATGATACAGTAGTATAGCAGAAATCTAAATAAACTGTAAAGCTGTATAGTCTTCACAACGAAATATACCGGTAGCCGCAACAAAGTTTCGTCTACAAGACCTTCACTGCTACGTGAACACTGTGCATCAATACAAACAATGTCACATTCCCACTACTATTTCTGTCTTAAGCATCGCACAAATGGTCCCATAAATATATATTCAGTGCTACACTGCCACACGCTATAAAGGACACACCAACTGACTCTGAGATCATGAAATAGTCATTATGACAAAATACACTAACAATAACAGAGATGCCAACTTGCAGCCAGAGAAGTACGGACGTTCAGTAGCAAAAACTGGGAGAAAACAAGGAAAATTTTTAAAATCAAAAATAAGGGTGGAAAAGGCAGATAAAACAGCTAAAGTTGTATGTTTCAATGTCTCTGCATACTGTTTTACATCACTCCATTTGCCACACGAAACAGAAATATCAGTGCAACACATGGTGGAAAATGAACATGAATGTTATTGACTTCATCACAAAATGAAACCCCGAACTATACTCATAGAAATATTTTCACAACTACTTCTCATCTTACTTTTTACAATGATGTTATTAATCTGATGGTCAGCAGAAAACTTATGTAGCCGTAGCAACGATAGCATCAAGGCCTATAGAAACACAGGAAATTGCTGCCAAACGTACTTAATCGTGCCAGTGTTATAGTTGGTACTGTCAGCTCACCATGATTCATCACGAGACTACATTTCCACTCCAGGTCATGCACCACGATGGATTACCACATTACCACAGCCTTCTAAAACTGTCACAGGGCAACGTAGGTATATTAGGAGAGCAGGTGGCTGAAGGAATGTCAAAAAAGATGTGCCAAAAAGCATACATACGACCATAATCAAACAACTTCATTACATTATATTCAATGCAGACATCATGAAAAAAGTGTTTTGTCGAAATATGGGAGGTATATTTATGTTTAAAAACGGGAGCTGCTTGGCGGACATGAGAAGGTTGGCATCTGTGCAATAGCTGAAAAACTAAGGCCAATCACCACGGCACAAATGCTTAAATTTTTTATTTAAAAGTATGTTAAATACAAACTTTAAGTGACTTTCAAAGTAACACTCTTACGTCATTTTAAACCTAACATTCACATAAAATAAACAAAGGTCAGATGCATATAAATGACTAAAACCTAACGTCATGAGTAGCTGAACAAAGTCCAGTTACTGCTGAGTCTTCACAGCAGACTAGATACTTATCTTGCAGTTACTGCTGTGATATCTATTTCTTATACAAAGGCATCAAATATCACAAATTCTGCCAAAAGATTAAAACACCATAAATTACACTGAATCCAACAAAAATGCCACAGATAACTGACAGCTGGTCTTTACAAACACTGAACTTTTCACAACTGAGTGGCAGTGGTTCCTGTTTGCCGAGAGAAATCAGTACGGTACAAGCTGTGTCTGCTGGAGCACAGTATGTTCCTTGGTCATGCTCCAGACTATCTCACAAGTCTGCTGACTCTGGTCTCTCACATCACTTCACTGTCATCTTGGCAACTGTTCTGCAACTATGATCTAGTCATGCTGAATAAATTCATTCAGTTGGAACTGCTATTATTACTTTACAGTAATAAAAACACAACCAAAGTTTTATTTACTTTGCCGTTTCGACCTCTATCGGAGGCCTTCATCAGAAGAAGCTGGTACTAGTGCTTCGGTTCTTGACTCAATGAGACAGAAAACTGATGACACAGAGTTCTCCATCCCTACACCCCATGCTTGCAATCCACTGAGTGCTGACTACGTAAAACTCACATGCATCACCTATTCTTTCTTCTTCAGCTCTTCACACACCGAGAATACTCCACCACGGCTGTGAAATGTGCCCTCGTTCTTACTGCAGGGCACACAAGTTACTCTATTACAGTTAACTGCTGTATCAAAATTATGTAGTCATAAGAAAACCACAACACCATTTTCTTACCCACATAGCACAGGAAACAAATATAAAGACCAGATCTGTCATTCAAACTAAAATGTAAACCAGAGTGTAAATGCAGCAATAAATCCTAATAGAAACATGATAAATACAATAACACAGCAATGTGGACTATAATATATACTTCAAGTGGGTAAACACTACATGTAAGCCTACTGTTAATGCGTGTTTACTGTTTTCATAGACTTCTTATCAAGAGAGATGTAAAAATAACCAATAACTTCCAATGCACGCTGTTAACTAGAGACAACAAGAAACACGTTCTGTCAAACTTGGAGTCTGTCCAATGCAACTTTTTCATTTTTGATCACGTGACATTCAAAATCTGCTGCTGTGTACAAAATTTCATCAAAATCGGATGATTTTTCACTGAGATATGGCGATATAACGATTTTCAAAATGGCGGCCATCCGCTATCTTGGAACTGTTTTACCACCATACGAGACCACCCACGAAGTCTCTGTTGCTGGCCGAAGCTGCCTGTCAAATTTCATGTCAATCTGATACACAGATCTGAAGATATAGCTATTTGAATTTTTCGCATATTTGGCTTGAAATGCCTATTCAGGCCCCCAAAATGAGGGTTTTGGGTGACTTTGGACCCCTAAATGTGATTATCCATCATCGAGACCCCCAAAAGGCACATCCGCGTCTTTTAAGCTATCAAATGTAAAAATCTGTTGAGGGGTCTAACCTATAGCTGAGCTGACAGAAAGTGTGATGGACACACACACAGACACAGGTAAATTTATATTCTGTCCATGCATAGCATTGGACAGACAATAAGCTACAGACACAACAGAGAAGTGTAAACAGATGCAACCACAGTTTGGCTGCTGTGGGTCACTAGACTTTGCAACAGTCATATACAACATCCAACAACCCAGTGTCCAACATACCAAAAAATGCGTACAAATTAACATACAGTGATGTTATCGGCACCAATGAGAACCTGCCACCATGGCTGATGAGATAATGCTGAGACAGTGACAGTGCTACCTGCTGCAATGTTAAACATATCAGCTTGACTCTGTAACTTCAATGCAATAACAGGGTGTCTACAGATTTAACTGAACAAATTTCCAGGAGATTTCCAGGATATTCCAGGAGGGATTTTAAAAAAATCCAGGACATGTTTGCATTGT
>Ga0209149_1000452_pt1 | contig 17242 bp, 12 predicted proteins | sample WorMetTyACAVOLI2_FD_187423 | JGI IMG/M metagenome (GOLD analysis project Ga0209149, IMG submission 187423) | Marine gutless worms symbiont microbial communities from Max Planck institute for Marine Microbiology, Germany - Olavius algarvensis... ... | reverse complement strand
CTTATAATACAAAGTTTTATTTTGATCCACGGTGTTGTAAATCTAAAAATATCATAAATTTAGCTACTCTGACTTTACCTCCGACATAAACGTCACAGCACATGACCGACACAATGTACCCTCCACAGTACAAAATGGCTCCCCTGGAAACGCCCTAGGGCAGATCACCGTAAGCGTACCATTTTTTTTAGAAAGGCCGTTCAAAACTGACCGGGGATCGTTTATCTTGAAAAAGTTCTCCGATGAACCGTTTTTGAAATAACGGCTGCCAAAGAGAATCACTGTCGACTTAAGAAAAACACATTTTCTGCTCCCCTGGCGGGACCGTCCCTATAGGCAAAATTTCAGCCAGATCCATTCAGCAGTTTCGTAAGAGATGCGTCCCGAACAGAGAGACAGACATACAAACATAAAACAGGAAACTTAATATCAACCATTACCCTGGGAGATATACAATTTTGTATTAATTAATTTACGGCATTGTAAACACCTGGCGCTTAGTAGCTGCCTAACGCTCCGTGTTAAACATTACATGTTATATTTGGTTGTATTGAAGGCCTGCGTGCCAAAGCTTTGTGTTCTATTATACAGTGCTGTCCTGCGTGGCACCTTGTGTAATGTGTGTCACTGTAACAAGTTGCATTTGTGAACTTGATTTCAATAAAGGCTTATTATCATTATTAATTATTAATTAGCGAATGCTTACTTTTCGGTCTCATTGGTCGGACTGGTTCGATAAACTCGCGATAGAATCCAACGCCTTCGTCGTTCTCGGCGGCGACGCGGATGAAGTAGGCGACGTTGGACTGTAAGCCGGTGACCTGACAGACGGTGGTCCGTGCCGGCAGGCTGGCGACGTGCGTCCACGCCTGCTGGTGCGCGTCCCGCCGCTCGACGATGTACCGCGTCACCGGGCGACCGCCGTCAGTCGTCGGCGACGACCATTCGATCGTAACCGAGTCGTCGGTTATGCCGATCAGACGCACCGACGCTGGTGGCCCAGAAATTGCTGCCAGACAACACCACACCACGGCTGATTTACGTATGTTCCGATAAAATCACAAAATAAACCGCAGACCATAGGCCTATACGGCTTCGCCAGATACACCGAAAGTTAAGTTGCCGCCAAAATGCGTATAGGGCGGCAAGAGCACAGAGATGTGTCGATCAAAAATGCGAAAAACTCGACAACTATTGTGTGCATAGACGAATTACTTAAGTACCAAAACAGTGCGTAAAATACAGCAAAAGACGCCGTTTCTGTATATTTTTTTAAAAATTGGGGACTGGCACAGCCCCCTGTTCGACGAAAAAAGGTGAATTCATTCCCATGGTCCATCCTTTCGCTCCCAACCCTTAATCTCCACAACAGGTCGATGCCAGTGGTAATAGAGTAAAAAATAGAACATCTTGAACCATGAACTGGAATAAGTTTAATCACGATGAACGGAAAATATTTTCACTGGTTTTAATGTCAGTCTTCTCACTTTCACAGACTTGTCAATGAACGTTTTTAAAAATATTTTTTAACAAACGTTGAACAAATAACAAGATGTGCTCAGGGAGCGCAAACTCCGCCATGGCTCTACAGTGTCGCCGTCTGGTGAATGAGCGTATGATAATTATCATATCAGAATTGTTACGGTGGAGACGAACTTACAGAATGGCGATTTGGCCTCGACGGGATTGCGCGTCTCGAGGGGTGGTCCGCGGCCGTGCTCGTTCTCGGCGATGACGCGGTAGAGGTAGCGATGCGCCTCGGCGAGGTGCGGTACAGTGTACGAGTAGACGTGCGGTCGAAGGCGGTCGACGCGCGTCCAGCCGGACAGACGGTCGCCGGGCGACGTCACGTCCTGGCGCTCGACGATGTACGCCGTGATCGGCGACTCGCCGTCGGTCAGAGGAGGCTGCCACGTCAGCGTCATCGAGTTGCGTAGCACGTCACTCACAGCCAGAGGACCGCGCGGTGCGCCAGGTACGTCTGCACGTATCAATATGTATAATTTTTGTGTTAATGTAACTGTAGTGATTGAGCATATTGTTTTACTTACGGCAGCTCGTGCACTTATTTCTGTTAGCTATGTTTATCTGCGTCTGTTTTTCTGTCTTTGTCTGTTTGTTCCTTCTCTCTTTATTACATAATTAAGAATAACTACAAATAACTTTTTTGTTACATATGGCGCTTTATAAGTTTTTTTATATTGTATTGTATTGTATTGTATTATAATTATGAGTTGTATGTACATCATCATAGGCTGCCAGCTCTGATGGACATTTCTATTTGGTAGCCTGCCTTTATTATATTATTTTAAGTTATCGCTACTCTGTATTTACTTTCGGCAAATAAAATATCTGATCTGATCTGCACGAAACAAACACACCGGGGGCGAGTTGTTAAGGAGCGTTCTGGGATCGATCCTGATTTTCGGGAACGATCCTTAACTAAACGAATTGTTCCCATCCCACGACAGCACTTTCAGTTTTTGGGATCAAAGTATCAAAAAAAAACTTTGACCCCAGCAGCTTTAGTCACGTGACACGAGAGTTGTTTGTAAACAAACTGTGATTTCGTTTGATTTTTGTTTGTTTCAAAGTGTTCTTTGTTGTTGCGTCGTCGACATTCGTTCGCTATCAGTATATAAATAAAATTCGTGTCACTGCCGTCAGAAATTGCTGCTAGAACAGATATAATGTTCGTTTTAGGTAGCCGTTTTATTATTTACGAGAGCGCTCGCGGAGCAGGTTAGAGAACGGTCGAGAGCGCTCGTGAAGATGACGAGATTGGTCGAGAGCGTTCCGCAAGAGCGCTCCTTAACTAAACTTGCCCCATGTTCTGAGACGGGTCTAGCCTAAGGGTGGATAGCTGCGCCAATATAACCTACCAGAGATATGACCCCAAAGTTACCCCCCCCCCCAGTCGGATAGTCAGGAGTACGATTACAGCCAGTTTTTTAAATAAAAATCCACCGCCTCGTGGGTCGGTTAGGGTCAGGAGTATGGATTAGTGCCAGTTTTCAAATTTTCTCTCGGGGGTAATCTCCAGGGGGGAATATCTCCAGGAGGTTCTCATTAATTCGGGTGGATAATGTACGTTGCATCGTTGGAATTTTAGAGGATGTAAAAATCGAGAAACGCCCCTAGCTTCCAGTTGTATATTATATATTATGTTTATTATGCGGCCCGTGTGGGTCCCGGGCACTGTTGTTAAAGAACAGGCCCAATCCGTTTATTGGCCGGTTGGCGTAAAAGGCGTTCCTGAACCAGGGTTAGTTTGGTTTCGTTAGGTTTAGTTGTTTAAGTTTTTTTGTGTTGTGTATTATTTCAGTTAGCTTAGTTTGTCTGGTCTACTTTGTCAAGTAATTGGCTAGCCAGGCCGTATCCAATGATGTATTTTGTCGAGGAGTACACTCCACAAAGACACGGTTGCATGAGGGTCCGTTAACCTTTAAACAAAGCAGTTCATATGAACTGTTTTGACGTTTTCATTATAGTTTTAGTTACTGATATTTTTATAGTTGTTCATCTTCATCATGATCATCAGTACTTTCGAGCTCTCTCACATTTTAACTAATATCCTAAACAACGTATTTTTACTTTTTATCTGAAATCAATATCTTTAACAAACTTTTACTTTTCGCATGGCATGATATAGCCTTTTTGTGCTGAAAGTGCCGTTAAACACCAAAAAAACCAAACAACCAACCAACCGTTTATTATGCTTTATATGTACTACCACAATGTGGTGAATAAAAATGAATCTATCTACAGGTATTTATAGGTAAAATTATCCAACATCGTTGCAAGATGTTACTGTGCCCCGGGATCCGCTCAGTCCGCTGGGAGAGCGTCATAACCTCTTCGAGACCTCCTAGTTGGCAAGAGAAGCGGAATGGTGGAGTACCGGATGTGCGGAGATAGTAACCAACCAACCTTCTGCACAAAACCCCTCCTAGGTCATAACCCCCTTCTTTGCTGCCTTACGTGGCTCGGTTAGTCAGGACTCGCCTTGTGGGTCGGATAGGGTCAGCAGTGCAGGTTAGTGCCAACTTTCAAAAAAATTCCCGCCAGGTTATGTCCTGTCCTACGGTAGCAAAAAGGGGCTTACGACCTAGGGGGTTTTGTCCGGGGAGGGGGGGGGGTTGACCTTCTACCTGTGTATACAGACCTGCGGTAGGTCGTGACGGTCTGACTGTGACGTCGGTCTCGAGCGGCTCGCTGGATCCCATCTCGTTTACGGCCGTCACGCGGAACAGATAGTCGCCTATCGCGGCGTCACGCAGGCCGTGTACCGCCACGGACCGCGTGTAGCCGTCGAGGACCGCCGCGCGCTGCCACACCACCGAGTCCACGTCCTTGTACTCGACTACGTAGGACGTGATCCGCGATCCGCCGTCGTCGTACGGAGCATTCCAGTCCAGCAGGACGGAGTCGCCGGATTTCTTGGCACGCAGACGGCCTGACGGAGCCGATGGCTTGCCTGTAAATATACAGTGTCTCAAAAAACCGGACCCACTAACAATAATATGACATAACTTCATCAATTCACAACATTTACTAATTATTTTTGGCAAGGATAGACCTTATTCAATTCTCAATTGACAGCGTTAAAAATATTAAATAGTTTTTACATTGGCTTAGAACCAGCTGCGCATATTTCCACAACAGGATCATGTAGGATCGTGTTGCATCTCACCGTCGGACCGGGGTATCCCAACGACTCCAATCTTCTGAGACCAACTGTCATACCCTGGGTGACCCTTACCCTAACTGGCCTGAAAATGTGTCGTGGTAGGACCTCGCCACGAAAAAATGCATATCACAGCTATCGAATAATCGATGGCTGTGCTGCGTACAGGCTAGTAACATATCAGTGCGATATTTTTAGCAATGAAGCGCGCAAGAGCACGCTGCTATTGGCTGCAGACCAGACGCCTCAGATGCTGAGCACAATCTGTTATTGCCAATTAAAAATTTCTCTTGTCATACGTCGTTGAATCGACTGACTTGAAATCTGGCTTAATAAAACTTAAAGTAACGACTGAAGTGGATTACACAATGAATTTTATATTGCAGCTAAACTCACGAATACGAACGAATTAGATTTTTGCAATGAACAGTGTAGATCCACATCCAGATCCAGATTAACACCAAAATTTAATCATTTCTAGAGGGTCAGCCTTCGCCCATGCCTACCATGTTTACATTCGTAAACGCGTTCGTGAGTTATCCTGCTCACAGAATAACAGAATGACAGGCAGACAGACAGACAGACACACACAGAGACAGACAGACAAACAGCATTAATCACAACTCCGCCTGGACGGAGTAACAAACGTTTATAAACGCGTTTTTCCAACAACAACAAACGTTTATTGTGTCCATGGGAAGTGGAACTGACCGGCAGGTCTGCAAGGACTGACGGGCACGTCGAGCGTCAGCGGCGGTCCGGCTCCCTCGACGTTCTCGGCGTAGACGCGGAACTGGTAGTCGGTCCGCTCAGCCAGGCTGCCGACCGTGTAGACGGTCGTCTGCGGCTTGACCCGCGCGACGCGCGTCCACGTCGGGGACAGGTGCTCGCGCCGCTCGATGACGTAGGCCACGATCGCCGCTCCGCCGTCGGACGTCGGGGCGAGCCAGGAGAGCGTCACGCTGGATCGCGTCACACCGGACACTTCGAGAGGTCCTCGTGGTGCAGACGGCTTGTCTGACATCACATCACCACATTACGTAACCACAGCGGCACACGCGTACGATCAACAAATAGCACGACGCATTGAAAGGCTGAACCGAACATGCCTGGAAATAAGACGACAGCGACAGTAAGCATAGTTGGCAACGGTGGCACAGCGGTAGAACACTGGTCTTCGACCGGCGAACTTTTCCTGTCCTGCGCTCGACCTACAGCTGACGGGTGACCACCTATGTCGGTAAACCGTCCGCGCTATCGGTTAGCTAACCAGGCCGACTCAGTCTTTTATCCTTTCAGGGTTGATAAATGAGTAGTAAGTTGCAATTAAATGGCCACAATCAGTAGTGGCGCCATCTGGCGAACGCTTACGAGGTAGAGGCAGGTGTTGTTTGCAGGTAAAACTGTGTGATCCATGTCTAAGCGCCTTAGAGATTTCACGACTAAGCGCTATATAAATCCACTTTACCTTTACCTTTACTGCTGCATTCATGCACCCCAAGGTATTTTTATGCCGGAAATCATTCCTGCCGCAACACTCCTTATTTCCGGGCTTGGCTTACACACCGTGCGAAGCGATGTATTCAGTTGCTCACCGTAAGGTGTCCTCGGGACGAATGAGCGGTCGAGCGTGAGCGGCTGCGAGGCACCAGCGCCGTTCTCCGCGATAACCCGGAAGTAGTAGTCGGTGCCGGCGCGCAGACCGCGCACCGTAAACGACGTGTCGGCGGCGTCGACGTTGCCGACCACTTCCCACGTCCCACGCGACACCTCGCGCTTCTCGACGCGGTAGCCGGTGATCGACCAGGCGTCGACGCCTTCAGGTGCGCGCCACGACAGCGTCACCGAGTCGTGGCTGTACGCGTGGATTGCTAGTGGACCGACAGGTGCGATCGGCTTACCTGCACGCGCAAACAATACACGACTCATTATTGTATGCATCTTCATTCGCCAAAACGGCAGCAAAAACAACTAAATACTCAAAATGAATACTCAAAACTTGATAGGGTGAAAACGATGGGTACTTGTGGAGAAATTAACGCCATTTGATGAAATATTAAGATAAATCTTTAAAAACTGGTAAGTATATGTGGATATGAATTGCCAATAAACAAAATTTCACGCAAAAAGACTTAACCGAGTGAAACATTCTAAAAAGTTTCAGGGGGCTACCTTTTTGAAACACCCTGTAGAGTTAATCAAAACTTACTAACTGTGAATAACAGAAGAACAGTTCATCAATGGCACACCTCAACTTGAGGTACACCTAAACTTGAGGTACACCTCAACTTGAGGCACACCTCAACTTGAGGTGTGCCATTGATGAACTGTTCCACGGCTATGTCTGACCTCAAGTCTGAAACTGAATGGATGTTACCGTACGTTGAAACAAATTACTCGTGGCGAGTGCTTATAATTACCAAAAAATACCAAAAAAACTGATATAACCAGTGCTCCTAACCCTATCGGATATCCGACCCACGATGCGGGGTACGGACCCTAATCAACCCACACAACGCGCAATGTTATTTGAAAACTGGCAATAACCGGCACTCCTAACCCTACCAGCTCTACCTCTATCGTAGTTTTCGGTTGTTTTCAGTAAATACACACATCGCCCGTGGCATCCATAAACGCGCCACACTCGTTCTCGAATTTAACGAGAAAAATTCCCGAATTAAAAGCGCGAAACACGATTAGAACGACGATATGAGTGACAGGACGTACTGATGACTCGTTTAGGAGTGATAGCTCTTCCCGTCTCGATGATGTCACCATTGCCGGCGCGGTTGACAGCGTAGACGGCGAAGTAGTACGGCGTGCCCTCGCGCAGCCGCTGGACGGTGAACGTCGTGGCCGCGGCGCCCGTGACTCGGCCGGCCTCCTCCCACTGGTCGGCGGCCGGGGCCGTCGTGCCATGCTGGCGCAGGACGACGTAGCGCGCGATCGGCGAACCGCCGTCGCTGTACGGCGCACTCCACTGCAGCGACACGCTGTCGGTCGTCACGCGAACCACTTTCAGCATCGTCGGAGCTGACGGCGCCGCTGATCAAACACACCATTGTCATTGTCAACGAGAATTTAGGAGATAACGCCCCCTGGAGACATTCTCCCAGATATTACCCCCTTACAGAAAATCCCCCAGAGGTAGCCCCCCCCCGCAGAGTATAGCGACATTCTTAACGCGAAAATTTGAAAACTGGCATTAACCCATACTACTGACCCTAACCGACCCACGGGGATTCCTGACCCTATCCGACCCACGAGGCTGGGTTCTGACCCTAGCCGACCCACGGGGTTTACCTCCGGGGGATTTTCTCCAGGGGGTAATAGCTGGAGGGAAACCCAGTATCGACGAATCTCTGATCTGCAAATAAAGTAGACCATTATACGCAAAAAAGTAAGTACCCAACCTCATGCTGAATACTGTTTTATATAGGGTATGTTTCAGTAATATTGCGAAATTAGTGATTTTGTGAAATGTAGGGTTAGAGTTAGGGTTTGTAGGGTTAGGGTTAGTGTCAATTATTTGGTGTAATAAGTTAATAACTGTCAATAAATGTCAGTAATTACACGAAATTACTAGAGATTTCATGAAACCACTGATTACACAATATCATTAACATATCGAAATCATATTTTAATATAATAATATAGCAATGCGATGAGTATTCTGGAACGAAAAGTTACTTTTTGATTTCGGCATGGTGATGTATTCGGATGTTAATGGGCTTCCCTCGCCTTCGGCGTTCTTGGCTAGGACGCGGACGAGGTACTCAGCCCCCGGTGTGAGGTCACGCAGCGTGTACGTCGTCGTCGTGGGTCCGACGGTCGCCAGACGGCGCCAGTAGCTGCGTGAAACCTCGCGCAGTTCGATGACGTAGCCCTGCAAGGCTGATCCACCGCTGTCATCCGGCGCGCTCCAGCGGATCTCGGCCGAGTCCGGAGTCCGGCCGACCACGCTGACTGGACCGCGTGGAGCCGACGGCGGCTCTACAACGGAACAACATTGATAAATTAGCATGGTGCTTTCAGCACACTTTTTATTTACATAAGATAACATAACAACATAATGTTTTATTAAATGTGACAAACGCACATAAACATAAATAAGACACGTACATACACATTATTTACTTACTTACATCTTGCCAGTTTCCACTCTGTCAAATGCGGGTAATCGGCCACGAGCATCTGGGGCAGTCTCCTCTGGCACAATGGGGATCTGATGGTGTTACCCTGGAACAACGTTTGAAATCTGTACTCAAAATGATGCCTCCGCCAAAGCTGTTCAGAAAGCTTCCCCAACATTTTCTTCACCCAGAGAACGGTGCGGTCACGGCATGATGATCCTGAGGCTAAAGTTCAAGTCTGAGAAATCAATGAAAATTCTGTTAAACAAAGGCGGAAAATCCTGTGTCTTTAAAGCGATCACCCCAAAATGAAATCCGTGACGGTTTCTTTTCCCAAGACCTATCCCTCATAAATATTTCACGAAAATTCATCCACAGTTTCTCCTGTGATCCTACAGACAGACAGGTAGGTAGACGGACGGACAACAAACGAAGACAGACACAGAACCTCCTTGGCGGAGGCATCGAATACACATTGTGCAGTACTGACTGTATCGGTCTGCGACAGTGAACGGAGTCTCTGGCATCACTGCTTCACCGAGTCCTCCACGGACTCCAATCGACCTCACGCGGAACATGTACTGTCGTCCGGCAGGCAGACCGGGCACCTCGTACGACTTCACCTTCGGCGGCAGCTTCTTGACCGGCAGCCACGTGTCCTTGTCGACGTCTCGGCGCTCGATGAGGTAGCCAGACAGGCCGGCGACGTCTTCGCGGGCCGCAGTGGTCGGCGTCTCCCACTCGAGCGTCACCGATCCGCGACGCGCCCGCCCGTACGTCAACTTGGCCGGCGCTGCCGGCGCTTCTGTACATAGTAATGATACTAATGATGAAAAAAAATAATAAAAAATAATGAAAATAATAATAACCGCTAAAAATCTTATTTAGTATATTTATTTCAGAAATACTATTAAAATATGTAGTAAATTTTGATAGACAAAGAAGTAGAGAAAAGAAGCGTTGCACTTGGAAGGAAAAGGACAAATAGGGACTGAAAAATCTGAGACCAAAATCTACAAAGACAGCAAATAATACATGTAAATGGAGCAGTTAACTACCGGGTACACTAAAGGTAAAGGTTACGAGGACTTACTCCAGAAAGAGTGTACGTGGGGTTCTCGTCTCGTCTGCCTATAGGCCGTAGGTGGGTAAACCACTCTGTGAGGCATGGTCAGTGCGACCCCAGACCTACGGTTACCTTCCCAGCCTAAGCTAGTAGTCATTGTGCTTACACACGGAGGGATGACTAGGCTGCGTTGACCTGGGTGGCTGGTTACATACTACCGAGATCCGCCAAAAGGCGGTCACCCATCCAGGCACTAACCGGGCTCAGCGTAGAGTAACTACGTTGATCGAGACCAATGCGTTACCATTAAGCTAAAGTGCCAACCAGTGGACTACGCTGGAGAGGATTAACCCTTTAATGGGCACATTAAAACTGCACTGCAGCAGACCATTATACAGCAATACGGTGATTGGTACACTGGCCGTTGATCGGCGGGCTGTTACATTTGGTACAGCAAGGAGGGGCTGCGGCCCGGCCCAATCCGCTCTTGGTGTACCAAATGTAACAGCCCACCCATCATCGGCCAATGTACCATGTTCATATTATTCGCCGGGATACTACAGTTACCTGTGTCCATTAAATGGTTAATTGGGAAAGAAGATGCTGGGTGAAGTGGACTGGTAGAACAAGACGTAGAGTTCGACGTACCAAGCGGCTGTGAGGGAGTGACGCAGTCGGACTGCAGCGGTCGACTGAGTCCGGCTCTGTTCTCGGCGAATACACGGAAGAAGTAGCTGCCTCCCTCGGCGAGCCCGGCCACCGTGAACCTTGTCTCGCGGTTCGACACGTACCCGACCTTGACCCACTGCCCGCCGCTGCCGCTCTCCGTCATCTCGACCACGTAACCGAGCACCGCCGAGCCGCCCTCGCCGAGCGGCGGCCGCCACTCGAGCTCCAGTGAGTGGGCGCTCACCTTCGACACGATGATTGGACCGACTGGACGATATGGCACATCTGCACAAGCGACAAACGACCATCGTCACACCATAACGAGTGGCGTATTTAGTGAAAATAGTGGCGTATTTAGGGGGCAACGGTGCGACCACCCCCACCCTTTGGTCTGACCATGACTTTTTTGGATAATTTTTGCAGTGTTTTTGTAAGCTTCGTTTCGCGACTGAACCGTAAATTCCGTGTCCCAAGGCTTCTATTGACCGTCCGTGTTTTCTGCCTGTTAAAAACTGCGTAAAATGCACACAGACTTATCATTTTTGGGACAAAAATTGATTTTTTTTCTGGGGAAGTTTCCAAGCCCCTCCTACATACCTCACTCTCTCGGCGCCTTCTCTGCCTCACCCCCCTCCTTACTGAAATCTTATACGCCGCCGAGTGCAAACAAGTGATGGCGATGACTATAAAAGTTATCACTTACAATCAACTTTAAAAAGGCGCACGTGGCCAGCAACTATGTGAAAACTGTTACTCTCACCTGTACAGGGTGTGACATAAAAACATCTCCTAGACATCTTCAACATTTACATAACGGTCGTATGACAATGACAACTTTCCAGAGTTTACTGTGGAAGTTTTGTAGCTACATTTTATGTGAATTTCAATCCAATATTCGTTTATTAAAAATATGAAAACGTACTTAGGACAAAATGGACAATAAACATGCATGATGAGATGACAAAACACAAAAAAGTTAAAAATAAACGAGCGAAAGTAAGATATTGAATTGAATGAAAATATGAAACAGTTTTGGTTGGATTTAAGCTACATCTAAAGTACCTCACACACTGAAGGGATCTTAAAAAATCTATAAAAAAATAACGAATTCAGAGTGTTATTTTCCTATTATTGAATATCTTAAAAGTTAAACTAAATAACTGGAAGCACATGTCAAAGTCCAATGGAGCAACAGTCCCCATCCCGCAGGTTCGTCACGACGAAGCTCGTCTTGCGGTGGTCGACAGAGCCGTCCAGTAGTTGGACGCGGCGTCTCGGCGCTCGATGGCGTAGCCGGTCAACGGTGATCCTCCGTCAGAGCGCGGCTTGGACCAGTCCACCGGATTTATCGGATTTATCGATGTTACGCATCTTAGGAGCGTTCTTGCTAAATTCAATTGTCATACACCTTTATATTCTCTTAACAGTTGCCACATGAAATATGGCTTCTAAGTTCTAAGCCTCTAAGCTTATGGCCTAACCACATCTAAACTCGGCCTTAGCTACATAAAAGAGCTGGGAATGGTACAGACGAATCAATGAGATAACCTCCCGGAGATATTCCAACTGGAGATTACCTGCTCCTAGAGAAAATTTGAAAACTGGCACTAACCCGTACTCCTGACCCTAACCGACCATCTGCGCACCAATACCGGTAGGCTAAGCACGTACCTCCAATATGCGGCATGTACTGTGGTGGCTCGTATTCGTACGGTGATCCAGTCAGACCCTCGTGTGTTTCAGCGAACACTCGGAACTTGTATCGTCGTCCGGGACTCAGTCCGGGGACCGTGTACCGGGTGACGGTGATCGGCAGGGCGGCCAGGCGCTCCCAGCGCGGCGGCGGCGGCTCTTCGGCGTACCGCTCTACGACGTACGACTTGAGGCGGTGTCGTGGCTCCACTATCGGCGTAGGTTCCCATTCCAGCGTGACGCTGTCACTCAGCAGGTCGATGTGGCGCAGGGAACTGATGGTCGGAAGTAGACCGGTGCCAGGAGTTACAGCAGCTGAATCCGCATCACAACGTCATCATCATCATCACCATCAACAACAACAACAACAACAATAAAATGCAACTAAATTCAAATTTCCACCCGTCCTGAGCCTTTCAAAGTCGTTTAAAGTCATTTGTCATGCCGATTATTATATTTCTAATACAATTCACCAAATGATACAAATGTAACTCGAATATGTTCAATTTTGCTTATGTCAGCCGTAAACAGAAAGGGACTCGAACCCCCAATTATGGGATCCCGACCCCATCTAACATGACTTAAACCAAGGCAGGCCAACCCCATGTCAAATGGCATTGATTGAGGGCTGTGATACACTGGCCGTTGATCGATGGGCTGTTACATTTGTTACAGCCAGGATGGGCCTAAGCAGGTTGCGGCCCCGCCCAGTCCCCTCCTTGCTGTACCAAATGTAACAGCCCATCCATCAACGTCCAGTGTACCAACTTCATTATTCGATATGGCACTATAATTGCCTCTGCACTCTAAAGGGTTAAATACAGACGAAATATTATCGCTATAGTTAAAGAATGGGAACTACACTGTGTCTCAAAAAAAACTCGGACCGCTACGGTTAATATAACATAACTTCACCAATTCACAACGTTCACTAAGTATTTTTGGTACAAATAGACGTTATTCAATTCTCAATTCATTAAGTTAAAAAGTCTTTTAATTGGCTTAGAACCAGCTGCGTGGTTTGAAGTAAGTAAGTAAGTAAGTAAGTAAACGTAGATTTATATAGCGCATCAACAAAAAAACTGGTTTCCATAGCAACAGTAATGACTTGACAGTTTGTATCTCAAAATAAACCGGACCCTATGATATTTTGACATAACTCGATCAAAAGTTCTCTAATTTAAATAAAATTTCAGAGATAACATGTGCCCAATATTCTTAGTTAAACCACAAAGTTAGAAAACAGTTGTGCTTGCAGCAAAGTACCAGCTGAAGCGAGTTACCGTAGCAATACTTAACTGCGCATCGTTCCACAGTTTACGCTGCTTTATGAACATAAGAGGCAAATCTTTTAAACAAACAGTGTTTCTATCAAAATAATAAAATGTTTTGCAATATCAAAAGTGACAACACATGTTTGAATGCTGTCTTTTGGCACTGACACAATCTTACAATCGTCTTGCCAGTCGTCTATTGCCCTGTCGATGATACGTTGTTCGAAGTCAGCGCAGAAATTCGCTGTTTGGGTGTCAAGTCGCTACTGCTGTTATGGAAACCACACAGCTGGTTCTAAACCAATGTAAAACTTTATCGTCGTCAATAAGGTATGTCTCTACCAAAAATAATTAGTGAATGTTGTGAATTGGTGAAGATATGTGATATAATGGCCCTGTCAACTCGTGACCATGTCAAACCGGCACTCAAGCAGCTCCATTGGCTACCAGTCGAACAGCGAATCTCGTACAAGTTATGTCTTCTGATGCACTACATTCATACTGGTCAGGCTCCACAATATCTGAGTAACTGTGTCTCCACGATCTCTTCATCTGGGAACAGGTACAGACTCAGATCGTGTGACACGGCTGACTACATACTGCCGAGAACACGCACCAAGTTTGGCGAACGTGGTTTCCACTACCCCGGTCCGGCCGCCTGGATCACTCTGCCATCTGACTTACATGACATTACTGACTAACGTATTCAAGAAACGACTTAAAACTGTTTTGTTTGATCGTGCGTAGATCTACTGACTTATTATTGTTGTTGTACGGCGCTCCTGAACGGTTCGTAGAGCGTCGCCTTACAAATCTCTCATTGTATTGTATTGTATTGTATTAATTGTAGCGGTCCGGTTTTTTGACACACTGTATAATTGCCACACTACTGAGAAGAGGGTTAACGTACGGGCAGCTGGAGCGGCAGGCATTCTGACGGGAGACGACAGCGTGCACGGGTCGCTGACGCCGATGTCGTTCTCAGCGAGCACCTGCAGGAAATAGTCGGCTCCCGGACGCAGGTTCGTCACGACGAAGCTCGTCTTGCGGTGGTCGACAGAGCCGACCCTCGTCCAGTAGTTGGACGCGGCGTCTCGGCGCTCGATGGCGTAGCCGGTCAACGGTGATCCTCCGTCGGAGCGCGGCTTAGACCAGTCGAGCGTCACGCCGTCGCCGCTGACCTGAGTCGCTCGCAGGTTCATCGGTGCAGACGGCACGTCTGAAGACAGCGACCAGCAATTACTTACTGCACTTATACTTAACCCTTTACAATGTTTTACATCCACTGATCAAGTGGTTACCAGCTTCAGATGGTGTCTCGCTGAGTATACCTGTGGATTTGGAAAAACCACACCTTACAAATAGTGCTGCTGTAGCTAGCTTCAATACGGCGTTCTATCAATATGACTGACGGTGATTGGTACACTGGCCGTTAATTGGTGGGCTGCTACATTTGGTACAGCGAGGAGGGGCCTGGGCGGGCTGCGGCCCCGCGCAGTCCCCTCCTCGCTGTACCAAATGTAACAGCCCACCAATTAACAGCCAGTGTACCAACTTGATATTAGTCGACGTGGCACTATAATTACCTCTGCCCATTAAAGGGTTAACCATAATAGTGACTGTCGTGAATAAGCTGAAGAGCATACCGACAACTTTGACAGTAAACCGTTCTTTGGTCGTTCCCCAGTCGTTCTTGGCGACCAGCTCGTAGTCGCCGGCGTCTTCGCGAGTCATCCTCTTCATCACGATCGTCGTCGCCGTTTCACTGACGTCGACGACGACGTTGGACTTGGCTCTGAGCGGCGCGTTGTCCTTGAACCACGACACGCTCGGCGCCGGTTCTCCCTCGACGCCGATGCCCACCTTCGCAGTTCCGCCGATGTGCGCCTGCACTTTCCGGAAACGATCGTCCAGTACCAACTTCGGCGGTTCTGTAGCACAATATAATAATCATGATGATGATGATGATGATGATCATAAAAAGAAAAAAAAGACGAAGAAGAAGAAGAAGAAGAACAACAACAACAACAATAAAAAGAACGAAGAACAAGATCAAGAACGAAGAACAAAAATAAAAAAAAACAAGAAAAACAAAGTATTCATAGACTGCAAACCGCCACTAAGTAGAAGAACAACAAGAACACGAACAATAAGAAAAAAGAAGAAAAAGAAAGTATTCAGAGAATGTAAACCTTCACCAAAGCGAAAAAAATCTAAATTTTGATTTAATGAAATTTACAGAAACATAATAGTTCAGGTGTGAACTATGACTATTGAATTTCTGCAGCAATACTGACAATACTACCGACTCTAGGTTTAGCCATTATGCATGTCGTGTATCAGTCATTGATTGACGTTAATGTTCATTGACTTTTATTCAGTGTGTTATGCTTATTTTTGTTTAATTTGTTGTATTTTTTATGCCACCATATTTTTCGTGAAACAAAGTTCTGTATAAATGTCGACAGTTTTTCCCAATGCCATTATATTACTTTTAGCATGTGCATGCGTTAAATTATTAAGTCAGTCAATTGATCTGTATTTGTTTTGTTGCTCTTGCATATGTTTGGCATAGTTTCTCGGGTAAACTTCACCGTAACAAATACTATGGAACCTGCTAGCAAATCCAAAATAGACTCCCAGACAAAAATTAATGTCGCTGCGGACAAAATCCCCGCACGATGCGGGCGGCTAATGCAGGTACTCATACCTTGTCAGGCAAGACATGTATTGCTGTTACCTTTGATGCGTAGTGCAGCTGACGATGTGGCGTAGCCGTGGACGTTCGACGCCTCGCAGGTGTAGAGGCCGCGGTCTCTGTCGACGACGTCTTGGACCACCAACGACGCCACGGCGTCGCGATACTTCATGGCATACTTGCGACCGTCAACCAGCTTCTGATAGTCCTTGGACCTGCACGCCCAACGACGTCACTGTGATTATCACATCTAACGCGCGAAAGATAAAGTCAGTTTCGTCTGAGAAACATTTACGCAGTAAGCGACTCGTGGTCAAAAACTAACATTTTACACCCCCACCGCAAGAACTGTCCTTCTGTCTGTCCGTTCGCCTGTCGCCTGCAGCGCGTACTACTGCTGGCGGCGGGGGCTTATCGCATCGGTCAATCTTGCCGCACTGACTTGTTAAATAAATTATGTCACAGAAAGTGGTAAAGGCAACTACAGTGTGTCTAAAAAAACCGGACCACTACCATTAATATGACATAACATCACGAATTCACAACATTCACTAATTATGCTTGGCAGAGAGAAACCTTGTTCAATTCTCAACTGATAACGTAAAATGTTTTTAAATTGGCTTAGAACCAGCTGTGTGGTATCCATAACAACAGTAGCGACTTGACACACCTGAACAGCGGATTTGTGGGCTGACTTCGCACAACGTATGTATCATTAATGGGGCAACAAACGAGCGGCAAAACGACTATGGGCCTGTGTCAATGTCGAAAGACAGCATTTGAACAGTGTTGTAACTTTTGATGTTGCAAAACATTTTATATTTGAAGCATTTGAACACGTGTTGTAACTTTTGATATTGCAAAACATTTTATATTTGAAGCATTTGAACACGTGTTGTAACTTTTGATATTGCAAAACATTTTATATTTGAAGCATTTGAACACGTGTTGTAACTTTTGATACTGCAAAACATTTTATTATTCCGATAGAAACACTATTTGTTTAAAAGATTTAACTATTCT
>Ga0209149_1000450_pt1 | contig 17268 bp, 13 predicted proteins | sample WorMetTyACAVOLI2_FD_187423 | JGI IMG/M metagenome (GOLD analysis project Ga0209149, IMG submission 187423) | Marine gutless worms symbiont microbial communities from Max Planck institute for Marine Microbiology, Germany - Olavius algarvensis... ... | reverse complement strand
ATATATATATATATATATATATACATATATATATATATATATATATATTATACACAGAGGGGTATAAAGTTTGACAAAAAAAAAACCATAAAAACACTACTATAATTAACACTGCCAAAATTACAATTTAGTCTAAATTTAACTTATTTATATGGATAACCCTCTGAATATGACAGTTTTTGGAGACCACTATTATGTTCAATTTTCCACTACTAAATTTTTCTAATAAATTTTTTGATGTCGGCGTTCTGTCGGAAAATCTAAAAAATCATCTACTAAAAACACTAATGAATAATTATACCTAACCTTATAATCTCATTCTGTCGGAAAAAATAACTATAGAAATTTACTCATAAGATTAATAAATTTATAGAAGCTACAAATAATAGAACGATATACGTAAATCGTAGATTATTTTTATCGTTTTTTATATATTGATTAGAGAACTTTAGAACTATAGATGAGATAAAAAAACAATTGATGAATATAAGATAGTTCTTCATTCTAATATTAGGTCTAATTTTATTCTGTAAGCTAAATTTGCATATAGTTCTCATTCAATAATATATGATATATTGGTTAATATAATGAATATTGATAGAAATAATAGTAATAGAGATGAGGATATTAATATTATTGGTAAAATATTTATTATAGTCATTTTGGATATAGATATGCGTATATATATTTGAAGCCACATCTCAATAGTTTATTTTAACTTACTATATTATTGCGATATTATTTATCTATAATAATAAATCATATATTTAATACTTGTGAGGAATATAGAAAATACAAGAAATAAATTAAGCTGAATATTTGTCCAATAGTCATAAATGGTTCTTCTACTGGACAACTACCAATTCATCTTAATATAAATCATGAAGTAAGTACTATAAAAAATCTCAGTTGTATAGGAGGAGAAAATCTTAAATTGTGTTTGTTATTAAGCAATGGTGATAAATATAGAACTCATTGTATTAAATAAACTTTAATAACTTATAATGCCCTCTTAATAAATTAACTATAATATACACACTAGATCTTAAAACATAAAAACTTTAAATATATATGTAAATAATAACTAGATAGCTTATAAATTAAAGCCCTTAACTTTTAATTAAGAGATATATTAAATTCTAGTTAAATCTAACTTACATAAATCTGAAAAATTTATTTAAACCCATAAATAATAAACATATTTAATACTATTATTAACCTATACATTATTATAAGCTAAATATAGATAAATAATACTACTAATACACATTTCCAAGCAACCTTTATACAATAAATATATAGTACTAACCTTAATTCAATATCAATAAATAATAAGACCACCCATATAGATAAACTCAGAACCTACCAATAATAAAAACTTTATCAATTTTATTACTTTAATAACAAAACTAATCTAATAAACTATATAAACAATTGTACTATAATAAGACCTAGTTATATACTACAATTCTTCAATAGAGTAACCTACAACTATAATATCTAAAAATCCATATATCTTACATTTATTATACAATACAAATGTTAGATAAATAATAAATATCTAACATTAAATAATAAATTTATTTATTACCAATATATACAAATAAGGAAGCAAACAGCAATTTAACTTCGACCTAAATAAAGCCTAACGGCACTTATTACTTTACTAATAGTATAAATAATACTTCGACCTTTCATGTCAATAATTCTAATAGATTAGTCTGAGGATAGTTTACTAAAAACATTAACCCTGGAAGTTAAAACTCTCATAAGAGCCCTCTGGAATTGAAAGCTAATATATACATGCAGCAATGATCTTGTAAATCAAAGAAAGGATAACCTCAATTCCTATATGAATAAAACAATTATTATTATACCTATCATATGTATATTTATAGGACTATTAGCACTAATCTCTCGACAACAGCATATTCTTCCAATACTTCTATGTCTAGAAAGACTTATATTACTAATAATTAACTATCTCTTATTATCTCAAGTTAATAAATCAATATTTATAGGACCATATATTATCATTTTATTGTCAATAAGAGTAAGTAGAGCTAGAATAGGGCTTACTTTGCTAGTAATAGCTAGACGAAAAATAGGAAATGATTCACTATCATCACAAATAACTTATATATGTTAATAACTTATTCTTATATTATCTTAATAATATTAATTATATCTAAAAAAATAAAAAATTACTGAAGCATAAGAACCTCTATACTTATTATTTTATATATACTATTCATAAGTAAATATCCAATGAAAGATTCCATATTTGCCCTGTCCGACAATCTAATACTAGATTCAATATCAATATTAATATTATCTCTATGCTTACTTATTATTCCTCTAATAATACTAGCTAGCTACAAACTAAAAGTCTCAAATAAAATATTTATACCAACTATTATATTACTTCTTATAATCTTAATAATATGTTTTTCAGTTAATAATCTGTTACTTTTCTACATTATATTTGAAGGATCTTTAATTCCAACTCTCATATTAATTATACTATGGGGACACCAGCCAGAACGAAAAATAGCTAGACTATATATTATTATATATACAGTAACAGCATCACTACCATTATTAATCATTATTCTAAAAATATCTGCTACTAATTTTAGTTATCTCATACTTATAAAGACTCTTATTATATCTGAAATAAATCCATATTTAGCTTGAATAATACTTATAATAGCTTTTATAGTAAAATTACCGATTTTCTCTATACACCTATGACTACCTAAGGCTCACGTAGAAGCACCTGTAGCAGGATCTATAGTACTTGCTGCAATTTTACTAAAATTAGGTGGTTACGGCCTGATACGAATAAATAAATTAGTCGACTATAATAGCTCAATATCTATAATATATTATATAATAATATCTATTGCTGCCATAGGAGCAATTATTACAAATATTTTATGTTTACGACAAACTGACTTAAAATCTCTAATTGCTTATTCTTCAGTAGGACATATAAGACTCTTAATTATTGGTGTAATATCAAACTCTAAAATCGGTCAATATGGTAGACTAATCATCATATTAACTCATGGTATTACATCATCCTATATATTTTTCTTATCTAATTTACTATATGAAAAAATCAACAGACGAAATATTATACTACTTAATGGAGCTATTAGAATTTCCCCATATAGTTCACTAATATGAATAATCGCTATTAGTATAAACATAGCTCTACCACCAAGATTAAATATTTTAGGAGAAATCATTATTATAATATCTTCATTCTTTATCTCAAAAATAATAATTATTATACTTATAATAATTTCCTTTTCATCAGCTAGATATTCACTATACCTATACACCATAATTAATCATGGGCACCAATCAAAATTAACTAATATATCAAGATCTATTATATCAATTAATTTTACTATTGCTATTACACATATTTGACCTCTACTAGTTACAACATTTATTCCATTAAAACTAACAGTTTGATGTTAGACACTATAGTTAAAAATTAACATTAAATTGCAAATTTAAAAATCATCAAATAATAATTTGTAGTGTTTTATAAATAAGATAAGCTAAATAAGCTATTGGGCCCATACCCCAACAATGACTACATATCTCTTATTATAACAGCTTGATTCTAGCTGTCTTATTAATTACTTATTAACAATTCATTACATGACAAAAAATCAATAAAAAAATAATTTCAGTACATAATATTAATCAATTTATAAACATAGAACTAAAAATTGTTATAATGATGGGTAACTAAATCTGTGCCAGCAGTTGCGGTTAGACAAAAACCTAAAACTAATAATAAAGACTTATAATATAATTATTATAAACCACTCATATAGATAAAATTTATAGCGAATAAACCAAATATATTTTAATAGTAAATAAACCTATGGACTAAAACAAGGATTAGATACCCTTCTATTCATAGCAATTTAAATAGTCAGCAAGTAAAAACCATAGTTTAAAAACTAAAGAATCTGGCGGTGTTTTATAAAATCAGGGGAGCTTGTATCTTAATATGATAATCCACAAATATCTTACCATACTTTGAACTATAGTCAGTTTGTATATTGCCGTTAAAGTTTAACTTAAAAAGTCAAACAACTCTATTTATTCTAAATCAATTATATCTCAGGTCAAAATACAGCTGATAGTATGGAGACAATGAGCTACATCTAAAACATTATATATTTATATTACTAACACAAATCTACAGAACTTGACAGTAATTAACTTTTACTAAAAATTTATCAACCTTAATAAAACATGCACATATCGCCCGTCACTCTCACTGAAAAATGAGATAAGTCGTAACAAAGTAGATGTAGCGGAAGCTGTATCTAAACAGAATATAGCATATAATAATGCCTCCTACTTACTCTAGGATAATGACAACTCTATTCTGAAAATCAACTGATAAATAATTTTTTTTTAAATAAACATAATAAATTTATAACTAAAAAGCTATATCTTGTACTTAATAAAAAAATGACTCATACATGTACCTTTTGCATAATGGTTTTACAAGAAATATAAATAACTTACTAAACCCGAAATTTCATGAGCTAAATAATTACTGTTAACGAACAATATTTAAAATATAACAATATTTATAAAAATAATTATTCAGGGGCTACATACCTTTCGCATGAAAAAATACCTGGTTGCTTAAAAACTTTACATAATAAAACATTTATTTTAATAATAAAATGTTATAAATAAGAGGACAAGCTCTTACTATAATAGCTAATACTATAAACCAAACCAAATAATAGATTTAATACTAATTAATTTATAATATATTATAATTAAATATATATACTTAAAAGAATATCTCTGCACAAATATATAAAGCATGTTCTATAAACATTATTACTAAACAATACACTGTAAAAAAAAGTATTTAAAAATTATTCTGTAAAAAACTCGGCAAACCTAATAAATAATCCAACTGTTTACCAAAAACATAGCTAAGAGATTAAAACTATTCTTAGTATTTTCTGCTCAGTGTGAATACAATAAATTGCCGCAGTATACTAACTGTGCTAAGGTAGCATAATAATTTGTCTACTAATTATAGACTAGAATGAATGAAATAATGAGATTATTGCTGTCTCACCGAATAACTTAAAAATTTATCTAAAAGTGAAGAAGCTTTTATTAATTTGTTGGACAAAAAGACCCTATGAGCTTAAATTAAATACAATTTATAAAAGTCTAAATCTTAACTGGGGCGATTGGTATACATAAAGCAATACCTAATAATATGATAAATAAATCTCATACAAGATCCATATAATATGATCTAAAATAAAGCTACCGTAGGGATAACAGACTAATTTTTTTCTAAAGTCCATATCAAAAAAAAAGATTAGCACCTCGATGTTGGCTTATATAATTATTTTAGAGTAAAAACTAAAAAAAAAGGTTTGTTCAACCTATAATATACTACATGAGCTGAGTTCAGACCGGCGCAAGCCAGGTTAGATTCTATCCACAATATAAAATATAATTTTTAGTACGAAAGGACCAAAATTAAATAATAATTATGACTAAAACAAGTTGACAGATAAATGTATATAATTTAGAATTATATAATAGATGTAATATCTACTTGTTAGCATTAGATCTATAATAATATGACTTCTAATCATAGATAGGATAATCCAGGATCTTTATGAATATTATACTACATATTAATATAATAATATATATAATTATTTTTATATCTACTATTATAGCTATTTCTTCTACCAATATACTTATAATATGATTCTCATTAGAACTAAATATATTTGCTTTCATTCCGCTAATTATAAAAAAAACATTAACTAATGAAACAGAAGCCTCAATTAACTACTTTATAGCTCAAGCTTTAGGATCTATTACCTTTCTACTAGCAAGAACTATATTACTAAGATTCCATTGACTAGTAATAACTAACAACATAATACTAACTATATCAATACTAATAAAAATTGGAGCTGTTCCCTGTCATTACTGATACCCTCTTACCATAGAAATAATAAGATGAACAAACTGCTTACTACTTCTAACATGACAAAAAATCGCACCACTATTTATTCTATTATATATTATTTTATATAAAACTTCAGAACTAGCTATAACAATAATTGTATGAATAAATGCTTTAGCAGGTGGTCTAATAGGCCTAAGACAAAAATCTATCAAAAAAATTATAGCTTACTCATCTATTACCCACATAGGATGAATATTTAGCGGACCTATAAATAATACTCCATGTATATCAGTCTCATACTTTATCGTATATTCAAGATTAATACTTCCACTTTCTATATTTTTTTATAGAATAAAAATAAACGAAGTAGAAGATATTTGACAAAAACAAAAACTTTCATTAATATGAATAATTATAATCTCTCTACTATTACTATCCCTTGCAGGCCTACCACCATTAACAGGATTCATCCCAAAACTAATAATAATAAATATACTATTAACCTACTCATTCATAACAATAATTGTTCTAATTAGAGGGTCATTACTAAATCTAATTTTTTATCTAAATATTATACTAAATATACTAATAAGATTCCAAGAAAATATATCTACTAATAAAATAAAAATCACACTAAAAATACAAAATACTATCTTAGCTATAAGGTTTCTTGCCTTATTTGTTTTCTACCTATAATATGCGCTGATTATATTCATCTAATCATAAAGATATTGGCACTATATACTTAATTCTAGGAACCTGAGCCGGATGTATTGGTACTTCAATAAGAATAATTATTCGCATAGAACTAACCCAACCAGGCTCATTAATAAACAACAGTCAGTTATATAATACTATTATTACAGCTCATGCATTTATAATAATCTTTTTTTTTGTTATACCTGTCTTTATTGGAGGATTTGGAAACTGACTTCTACCATTAATACTTGGATGCCCGGACATAGCCTTTCCTCGACTAAATAACCTTAGACTATGATTATTACCACCATCATTATTATTATTGACTTTATCCATAATAGTCGAAAATGGAGTAGGTACTGGCTGAACTGTTTATCCTCCTCTTTCTGGAAATATTGCTCATAGGGGACCTTCTGTAGATCTTGCCATTTTCTCTCTTCATCTCGCTGGAGCATCCTCTATTTTAGGATCAATCAATTTTATTACAACAATCATAAATATACGCCCTAAAGGAATAGAACTAGAAAATATTCCTCTATTTGTATGAGCAATTATACTAACCACAATCCTATTATTACTATCTCTTCCTGTCCTCGCTGGAGCAATTACAATACTCTTAACTGATCGAAATATTAACACATCATTCTTTGATCCTGCTGGAGGAGGGGATCCAATTCTTTTTCAACATCTATTTTGATTTTTTGGGCACCCAGAAGTATATATTCTTATCCTACCAGGTTTTGGAGCAATTTCCCATATTATTGCTCACAATACTTTAAAATCTGAGCCCTTTGGCGCACTAGGCATAATCTATGCTATAATTAGAATTGCAGTGATTGGATTTATTGTATGAGCTCACCATATATTTACAGTAGGTATGGATGTAGATACACGAGCATACTTTACAGCAGCTACTATAATTATTGCAATTCCAACTGGAATTAAAGTATTTAGGTGATTAGCAACAATTTATGGATCAAAAATAAAATTTAACCCTTCAATATTATGATCAATCGGATTTATCTTTTTATTTACAGTTGGAGGACTAACTGGTATTTGTCTATCTAATTCCTCACTAGATATTGTTCTTCATGATACATATTATGTCGTAGCTCATTTCCATTATGTATTAAGAATAGGAGCTGTTTTCGCAATCTTTGCTGCTATCTCTCACTGATTCTCATTATTTACAGGTATTACCCTACATCAGCGATGAATAAAAGTTCAATTCATAACAATATTCATTGGAGTAAATATGACATTTTTTCCACAACACTTTCTAGGCTTAAGTGGTATACCACGACGATGTTCTGACTATCCAGATATTTACATAACATGAAATATAGTATCATCTACTGGAGCTATAATTTCATTAGTAGCTCTATTAATATTCATCTTTATCCTATGAGAATCACTATCATCGAGCCGCATAATTATTTCTAGCCCTCATTTACCATCATCCATAGAGTGGGAACAAATCCTTCCTGTTAGCTTTCATAACCTAAATGAAGTAGCAATCATTACTAAACTATAATAAGTGATAGCCCGTGCACCTATCTGTTAATTAGGAAAAACATAATAAGATATGTTCACTTAGCTATGAGACCTTGACTACAACTTAGACTACAAGACCCAGCTTCTTCAACTAGGGCCTCATTATTACTATTTCATGATCTCATCCTAATTACAATAATTCTAGTTATAAGAATTATTAGCTATATAATAATATTCTTAATATTAAGAAAATATACAAACCAAAAAACAAAAGAAGCCCATAAAATCGAATTAATTTGAACTATTAGACCGGCTCTAATCCTTATATTTCTAGCAATCCCATCTTTACGCTTATTATATTTAATAGATGAGTCAAATGAACCAATACTGACCTTAAAAGCGATTGGTCATCAATGATATTGAAGCTATGAATATAGTGATTTTCCATATATTTCATATGACTCATTTATATTACCAACTAAACTACTAAAAAATGGTGAATTTCGACTTTTAGAGGTAGACAATCGACTTATTGTACCAATAAACACAGAAATCCGACTACTAGTAACAGCATCAGACGTAATTCACGCATGAACCATTCCTGCGCTGAGAATCAAGGCTGACGCCATTCCAGGTCGACTAAATCAACTAACCTTTACATTAAGACGTGCTGGTGTATTCTACGGCCAATGCTCAGAAATTTGCGGAGCTAATCACTCCTTTATACCAATTGTGCTAGAATCAGTAAATATAAAATCATTTATTAACTGATCAAAATCATATGTTAATTAATAAATAGCTCTAATTAAAATATAATATAAGTTCGTCAAACTTAAATTGCTCTTATAGCGAACTATTATGCCACACCTATCTCCTATAATCTGAGGATTAATATTTATTATATTTTATCTACTTATAATCATATTACTTTCAAATTTACATCTGCTTATTAACAAAAAATTAATAAATACTACTAAACAATATCATAATAAGACATATTTATGATGAAAATGATATTCAAGATAATTATAATCAATAAACTGTAAATTTAATGAAGGTAGCCATTACCTCTTGACATCTTTAGTATAATATTAGTACATTTATCTTCCAAATAAAAAGATTATAAAGATGTAAATAAAATGACTCAACAACCATATCATCTAGTAGAGCCAAGACCTTGACCAATAATATCAGCTCTTAGAAGAATATTCATTGCCTTAGGACTAATCAATTGATTACACTTTAATAGAATATACCTTCTGCAGCTTGGTCTAATACTAATACTCATATCACTATTTCAATGATGACGAGATATAGTCCGTGAAGCAACTTATATAGGAAAACACACCTCATACGTTCAAAGTGGCCTTCGACTAGGGATAATACTATTTATTATCAGAGAAATTTGCTTTTTTATAGCATTCTTTTGAGCATTTTTTCATAGAAGTTTAGCCCCATGTATCAACATTGGTTGTACTTGACCACCTATTGGTATTAAACCTATCGACCCATTTAGAGTTCCTCTTTTAAATACAACAGTATTACTAGCTTCTGGGTTTACAGTAACCTGAGCCCACCATAGTCTATTAATAAAAAAACGGATAAAAACAATAATAGCCTTAAGAATAACTATTATGCTAGGAATATATTTCACAATACTCCAACTCATAGAATATAACGAATCCTCATTTACTATTGCTGATAGGGTATATGGATCTATCTTCTTTATTGCTACAGGATTTCATGGTATCCATGTATTAATTGGAACATCTTTCTTACTTATTAATATATTACGAACTATAAAATCTCATTTTTCTAATACTCATCACTTTGGCTTTGAAGCAAGTGCCTGATACTGACACTTCGTAGATGTTATTTGAATTTGTCTATATATATCCATTTATTGATGAGGATCATTATAATATAGTGTTATGTACACAATAGGCCTTGAACCTATAAATCTAGACTCATCTCTAGTATTATATCTCTTATTAAGATCTTAAGTTAATAAAACTATTAGCCTTCAAAGCTAAAAATGAAAAATCAGATCTTGATGCTTATAAATATATTTTCTATATTTGATCCAATGTGATTCAATCTATGTTATAAAAATTTAATTATTCTTTTAATTATTTTAATACAAACTATAACAATATTTTGACTAAATAATAATAAGATAATAATTATACTAATGCCTGCTATCTCATATATTATATCACAATTAATAAAAACAAAAATAAAAAATCTAAAAAGAGCATCTATAATAATTTCATCACTATTTATCCTAATCATATATCTAAATATTTCAGGTATATTTCCTTATATATTTAGAACTAGAAGACATATTAGATTAACTATCTCAATAGGCCTATCAATATGATTATTATTTATTATAAGTAGAGCTACTTATTCAATAAAAAAAACAATAGCCCACCTTCTACCAGATAGGTCCCCATCATGATTAAGACCATTCTTAATTTTAATTGAAAGAACTAGAATTATAGTTCGGCCCTTAACATTAAGATTTCGACTAGCAGCAAATATAACAGCAGGCCATGTAATCTTAAGATTAATCTCCTCATTTTCTATTAACATAAAAATAAGAACATTTATGACAATATTATTACTATCAATAATATATATCCTATTCGAATTAGGTATCTGCATTATTCAATCCTACATTTTCTGTTTACTTATCTCACTATATAGTAATGATCACCCATAAATGATTATATTAAACATATATCTTTTAATTTTATTTATAATAGTCTCCATTATATTATTCACACCTATTTTAATAAGTATACTAATAAAAAAATGAATAGATAAAACCTCATCTTTTGAATGTGGAATAAATCTATGCATAAATCCACGTAAACCATTCTCACTACGATTTTTTCTATTAATAATCTTATTTATTGTTTTTGATTTAGAAATTGCTTTAATTCTAGCCATGCCTGCTATTTACTCATGATCAGTAAAAATATCTATATTCTTAACTTTATTTATTACAATCTTATTTACAGGATTAATATATGAATGAACTGAAGGCTCACTAAACTGAAAATCTTAAATGACTATAATATGGTTTCTGCTACTAATAATTACAACTATGATATGATCTATATTAAGCTATAATAACCCAATAAGACTAAGTATAATTATTATAATAATTGCTACTATAGTATCAATTATTACTAGACTAAATTTATCCTCATGATATGCTATAATCCTATTTCTAATCTACGTAGGTGGACTATTAGTTATATTTTCATACTTTGTAAGATTAAGATCTAATGATCCTATAATACTAAAAAGAAAAATACATTTTATTGTTATACCAACTATTTTATATAAAAGCTTAAATCTACAAATATCATCAAATTTATACAATAGCTCACAAATAAACATACTATATAAACCTATAAACATAATTACTATACTTCTCATTACAATAGCCCTTTTAGTAATAATAATTATCGTAATCAAAATAGTAAAATCAAATAATGGACCACTTCGAGGATTTAATCAACTATAGATTAAGATAACAATTATACAAAAAGCTTAATCCTAAAAACCTTTCTTAATAAACTAGAAAATTAATTAATCTATATGCAATTTAGTTTATAAAGAACAATTAACTTGCACTTAATCAGTGATTATTCAATTGCATAATAACTTATATATTAAATATAATAATCTATGCTATTAATAATTATAACTTTCTGCACACTAAGTAAAATGAAATCTTATTGAGCATATAGAGACATCTTAAAGCCCTATTAAGCGAAATATAATGATCTTAGCTCATATAATAATAAGTGCCACTAAACTATTTCTAAAAAAATACACTACTTAATCTCGCCCGTTACTATAATTATTTTTGCTCTACTTCTATAATTAACTTCTTGCACGCCTAAATCTAAAACCCTCAAACTTATACAATTAATCCACAAATAAGTATACCATGTAAACCTATAAATATAATTACTATACTTTTTCATTCCTAGAGCACTTTTAGTTATAATAATTATCGTAATTAAGATAATAAGTCAAATGTTAGATCTCTTCAATAGTTAAACCAAATATAAATTAAGATGGCAGATTATGCAATAGACTTAAACTCTAAAAAAAAGGTAAACCTTTCTTAATAAACTAGAAAATTAATTAATCTATATGCAATTTAGTTTATAAAACAATTAACCTACGCTTAATCAGTGACTACTCAATTGCGTATGATTATAACCTATATGTTAAATATAATAATAATAATAATCTCTGCCCTAACAGCAATAGCTTTTTATACGCTAAGTGAACGAAAATTTATTGGATATATACAATATCGTAAAGGCCCAAATAAACCAAATATAATGGCCTTAGCCATTCCAATAGCAGATGCTGCTAAACTATTTTCTAAAGAACAAAACAATACTATAACTAGTAATCAAATACACTACTTAATTACACCTACCATTATAATTATTTTTGCTTTACTTCTATGACCAATTTTTCCACACTATAACTCATCATATATGATAAAATTTAGAATTCTATACTTCCTATGCATCACTGGGGTAAGAATCTATACAACATTTATAGCTGGATGAAGATCTAATTCTAGCTGAGGTATACTTGGTGCACTCCGTGGAGTAGCACAAACTATTTCCTATGAAGTAAGAATAGCCTTAATTTTAATCTCCTTTATACTTTATCCCTTAATAATCAACTTATCTAACATCCTCCAAAAACAATACTCATGACTATTATTAATAATAATACCACTCTCTCTATCATGAATTATCTCTATTTTAGCAGAAACCCATCGTACTCCATTTGATTTCACCGAAGGAGAATCAGAATTAGTCTCAGGATTCAATATCGAATATAGCAGTTCATTATTTGCCTTAATTTTTATAGCAGAATATATAAACATTCTTTTTATAAGCTTACTATCTATATCTATTATAACTAGAAACTATTCTAATACAGAACTAATTATAAAAACAACAATAATATCTATTTTATTTATTTGATTTCGTAGCTCCTTACCTCGCCTACGGTATGATTCACTAATAGTAATTTTATGAAAAAAAATTCTTCCTCTAAGCTTAATACTAATACTCCTTAATATTACAATAATACTATTAATAAAATAATATTGCGCCGGCTGAACGGATAACTCTGATGAAGTTAATTATGACCTTACTTATGTCCAATATTTATAAATAATATATTGTTTCGGAGACACTAGTTCTTGAAAAACTAAATAAGATGTTCAACTCATCTATATATTTATATGACACCATTACGAAAAACACATCCTGTAATAAAAATAATATCTATAAGAATTTTAGACTTACCAGCACCAATTAATATTTCTCTATGGTGAAACTACGGATCTATCTTATGCTTATTTTTATTTATCCAAGTTTTAAGAGGTATTTTACTATCAATACACTATTCACCTAATATCAACATAGCTTTTTCATCATTAGTACATATTAGACAAAATGTAAACTGAGGTTGAATATTACATACTATACACATAAATGGAGCATCATTCTTTCTACTCTTTATATATATTCATATAGCTCGCGGAATCTACTATGGCTCCTTTATATTAAAAGAAACATGAAATATTGGAGTAACAATTTTTATTATATCTATAACAATCGCTTTTATGGGCTATGTCCTACCTTGAGGTCAAATAAGATTCTGAGGAGCAACTGTAATTACGAATATTTTTTCAGCAATCCCATATATAGGCACTCAACTAGTTGAATGACTATGAGGCGGCTACGCTGTTACTAATCCAACATTAAATCGTTTCTTTATATTACACTTTCTTTTACCATTTATTCTAATACTACTAGTAATACTTCACTTTATAATACTTCATGAATCTGGGTCTATAAACCCTATGGGTATTAATTCCAATTCCGATCGCATTCCTTTTCATATTTATTATACAGTAAAAGATATAATAGGGTTTATTGTATTTATTATCATATTTATTCTTATTATTATATTCTTTCCAAATCTCCTAAGAGATCCAGAAAATTTTCTAGAAGCTAATCCATTAACTACACCATCTCATATTCAACCAGAATGATATTTTCTATGACTATATGCTATTTTACGTTCGATTCCAAACAAGCTTGGGGGTGTTATTGCACTTATTTCTGCTATCTTAATTCTATATTTACCACCATTGCTTAATAACAAACACAATTTAAGATTTTCTCCTCCTATACAACTGAGATTTTTTATAATACTTACTTCATGATTTATATTAAGATGAATTGGTAGTTGTCCAGTAGAAGAGCCATTTATGACTATTGGACAAATATTCAGCTTAATTTATTTCTTGTATTTTCTATATTCCTCACAAGTATTAAATATATGATTTTTTATTATAAATAAATAATATCGCAATAATATAGTAAGTTAAAATAAACTATTGAGATGTGGCCTCAAATATATATATACGCATATCTATATCCAAAATGATTATAATAAATATTTTACCAATAATATTAATATCCTCATCTCTATTACTATTATTTCTATCAATATTCATTATATTAACCAATATATCATATATTATTGAATGAGAACTATATGCAAATTTAGCTTACAGAATAAAATTAGACCTAATATTAGAATGAAGAACTATCTTATATTCATCAATTGTTATTTTTATCTCATCTATAGTTCTAAAGTTCTCTAATCAATATATAAAAAACGATAAAAATAATCTACGATTTACATATATCGTTCTATTATTTGTAGCTTCTATAAATTTATTAATCTTTATCCCAAATATAATTTGTCTATTAATTGGCTGAGATGGTCTTGGCATTACATCATTTATCTTAGTAATCTACTACAATAATTCACGTTCTCTTAGAAGTGGCATATTAACTATTATAACAAATCGACTAGGTGATACCTTTTTACTAATAGCAATCACCGCAATACTAGATAATGGAGACTGACTATTAATTTATACTATAAATAATAAATCATATATATTACAATCATTAGGAATTACAATAGCAGCTATAACTAAAAGAGCCCAATTACCTTTCTCCAGATGACTTCCAGCTGCTATAGCTGCTCCAACTCCTGTATCAGCACTAGTACATTCATCAACATTAGTTACTGCTGGTATTTTTATCCTATACCGCTTTAATAATTTAATTCTTAGTAGAATAGTTACACAAAAAATTTTAATTATTACTGGAATTTCTACAATATTAATATCTAGAGTAACAGCGCTATATGAAAATGACATAAAAAAAATTATTGCCTTATCAACCTTAAGCCAATTAGGCTTAATAACAATATCATTAGGGCTAAATATGTATAAACTAATATTCTTCCACATACTAACACATGCATTATTTAAAGCACTACTATTCATTTCTGCTGGTTGTTTAATTTCCATAAATAATCATAATCAAGACATACGACTATATGGACAGTTCCATAAATTATCTCCAATAGTATCAACTTCTATATTAATTGCAAGAAGAGCTATAATCGGCATATCATTTATAGCAGGATTTTATTCAAAACATATAATTATAGAATGATCACAAACTCTATTAACCGGCACAATAATATATATATTCTTACTTACAGCTATTATATTAACGTCTATATATACTATACGCTTTATCTTTCATACACTTATAACACCATCCATACAACAAAGAATATATTCTCATTCAAACTACAATAACTATAATTATCCATTACTTATAATATCATTAACTAGAATTATAATGGGAAGATCAATTCAATGAATTATACCATTAATGCCAAGACAACTAAGAATCAATGAAAACTCTATCCACCATAATATAAACTATTGTATTATTTTAATTATTATCATATCTACCTTATGATCTATAAACTACTATCTAATAAGTAAAAATACCATCATATTAAATAAATCTATCTTATCACTACTATATACTACTCCTATATCTACTCAAATACTTATCAAACCATATATAATCATTTCATTACAACTATATAAATACTTAGACCAAGCATGACTTGAAATACCTACAGCTAATACTAAATTTTTAATAAACAAACTTAGAATTAATATAAATATATCTTGCCCACAATCAATTCAAATAATAATTATAAATACTGTAATAAGAATAAATTTAACTATTTTTTCTCTATTAATCTATAAATATTAAATATAATAGTTTATACCAAAAACATATTACTGAAAATAATAAATAGAACTAAATTCTTATATTATACTATCTAACCACTAAATGATAATAAGCTTAAACTTCACTAATTCATATAAATAATCTCCTTGAAGTTACTTACTATATACTAAATTTTTACTTCTAAAAACTTTTTAAATACTTAGATACAAAAATTTTATTAGAAATAACTTTAGTAATTATTAATAAATCTAATAAATATAAAAAATATCATATCTATGTTTTTCTATACTAATATAGAACTCATTGTATTAAATAAACTTTAATAACTTATAATGCCCTCTTAATAAATTAACTATAATATACACACTAGATCTTAAAACATAAAAACTTTAAATATATCTGTAAATAATAACTAGATAGCTTATAAATTAAAGCCCTTAACTTTTAATTAAGAGATATATTAAATTCTAGTTAAATCTAACTTACATAAATCTGAAAAATTTATTTAAATCCATAAATAATAAATATATTTAATACTATTATTAACCTATACATTATTATAAGCTAAATATAGATAAATAATACTACTAATACACATTTCCAAGCAACCTTTATACAATAAATATATAGTACTAACCTTAATTCAATATCAATAAATAATAAGACCACCCATATAAACAAACCTAGAAGCCTACACTATAAAACTTTTTATAACTAGATATATTTAATAAACTATATAATATATATATATAATATATATATAATATATATATAATATATATATAATATATATATAATATATATATAATATATATATAATATATATATAATATATATATAATATATATATAATATATATATAATATATATATAATATAT
>Ga0209149_1000449_pt1 | contig 17283 bp, 15 predicted proteins | sample WorMetTyACAVOLI2_FD_187423 | JGI IMG/M metagenome (GOLD analysis project Ga0209149, IMG submission 187423) | Marine gutless worms symbiont microbial communities from Max Planck institute for Marine Microbiology, Germany - Olavius algarvensis... ... | reverse complement strand
CAAAATGCAAAAAAAGCGATTTTCTCAAAAACTAAGCAATTTAGAGCTATGGTGTCTATTGACGACCTATCGGAAGTTATGTAAGCTTAACTGGGCTTTTCAAAGAACCCATTATTGGATCCCTACAATCCAAGATGGCTGAGATCCGCCATCTTGAAAATCGACATGACGTCTTTTTTCCTGCAGAGGGTGGTCCTATTTGGATAAAATTTCGCAGACTGGTACAGAATGACATGTCGACTGCGGTGATGTGTGGAAATGGAAACCATATATAGAATTCCAATATGGCGACGTTTGGGCGAATTCAATGGCCTGTCACCCCACAGCCACGTGTCACATTGCAGAGTGGTGCCACTTGGTGAATTCACTGTCACGATTCCAGAGCCACAATGCCACATGCCACACTGCAGGATGCAGTCACCTAACGAAATCAATGTCGTGATCGTGCCACATTGCAGGGTGTAAGAATTCCAACCGGCATATTGAAAATCGTTTTTCGCCATATTTTATTTTATTTTGTTTTTAATGCAGTTTAGGCTTTGACGAGCGGCGGCTTTCTTATCGTCTCCGATACACTTGTTTAGTGAAGGCCTGCGCACGCATGCGATACATACGGTACTCTGTCTAAGGCGGACGTAGACAACGTGGAGAAATAAATATGAATACGGCCAGTCGGTCAGCACGTAACGTACGTTGGAAGTAGATCGGACACGATGCGAGGTCCACAAGACTGAATGCGCCACGCAGCCCGGATCTCAGCCATACGAACTCCACAACACGGGCTTGAAAACGGCGACGAATTGACGAGACGACGTCGTCCACGCCGCTTTATCTCACCGTCATGCTGCTCAACGTAACTCACGTCGCGTCGCGGCGAGTTGCCACCGGGAGCAGGTGCGACATGACGTCGCACTTGGCCGGTCGACAGGTAAACGTAGTCTGCCCTCGTTACATACGGGACAGTTTCTCCCCGACACGACGTCGGACAGCAAGATGGCGGCGTACAGCGATACCCAGAAATGGCCGGCGCAGAGTGGGGTGGTGACGTCGGGGTCCGATCAGAAGTAGAAATCACGTGACCCTGCTGCTGGCCGGTTGTCGCCGTTGTACGGCGCGGCAGTCGTAGTCGCGAAAACAACGTCCATTTGGAACCGGAACTGGAACTGTTAGCGGCGTTCACGTGACCAGTGACGTCACCGTATGACTGGGATGGCGTCACAACACAGCCGGTAGTGGTGGCCGCGTCGAACGAGTTGGCAGAACCGGAAGATCTCAGCTGAACGAGCTCGCTCTGAACGTCGACGATGCTCTGATAGGCGTGGAACGACAGCGGCGGCTCGCCGGCCACGACGACGGGATCCAACTCGTGGTAGATCGGACTGTTCTCGCCACTCTCTCTGCCATTCTCGCCGTTACAATGGCTCGTGTTGGACTTGTGGTACCCCGGGCTGTGTTGTTGTTTAGTTCGCTCGCTCGCCGCCACCGCGCCTCTCGTCTGCTTCATCTTCAACACATGACTTCCGCTATACACGTCCTTGGCAGACCTGCAAATGAATACTGCCTCTTGGAGATGTGTGTGTTCGTATAGGCGCAGATCGATAACTCAAATTTGTGGATTTAAAACAAATTCCAAATTCGTTTGACTTTCACAAACTTTGAAATATCTACGAATTTAAAAAAATACAAGTTAAGCCAGGAAGCTTAACTTCTACTTTACTGCTGGGCGCCTTAACGGCCAGATAATGTGATGCTTGCTAACGTCGTTCCGTTGTCTGTCCGTCGTCCCTCGCATCTCGAAAACTGAACAAGTTTACACGCAATGTACACTAGTTCCTGCTTTTATACGTAATACTGTTTACACGCGTTAATTTTCCGCAATATTTCGTCTACTTGCGTGAAAGAATATCCTTAATTGCTGCAACGTATTAATCACAGAGGTACTAATAGAATAGCCGTATTTAATTGTTTGATGTTTAGTTTTGTTTTGTTTACACTCTATGGATACAGAGACATACAATAAGTACACCAACAGCTGGTGCTCAGCACGTTCGAGAATAAAAACTTTGAAAATTTTTTCTTGCGACACAAGCAGAGTAAATTTAACTATCTAAAATGACTTGTGTATCAATCAATCAATCAAATTGTACATTTATGCGGCGCCTACTAAAGTCAGACTTCTCACAGCATACATACAGTATACGGCGAATATAGTTTTAGCTAATTCATTTTTGGCCGGAGTATTCCTTTAAGAATATATTATTTTTTTTATAAATTTAAAAGAGTTTAACATTTGCTTTTAATGAATTATAAACACTGACACGATTTATCGGTCAATGGCGGTCACATCTAGTGTGCCAGCCAGATGAGAGCCGGATGTAGAACTGGGGCTAACATGGGCTTGTCAGTCGGGCGGCGACAGGTGCGCTAGCTGGCTCCGCCGATCAATACAGGTAACACGGCACCGCCGGTCTACGTGGCTGGTCCAGTGGCCAGTCAGTCTTCACTGGCTGCAGACAGACAAACAGACAGACAGACAGACGAATAGAGCGACCGAGAAACACACGACGGTCACGTGACTGCAGGCAGGTTTATCATCTAGTGAGTCATTATCATGTCGCTGATGACGTCACCCGGGTATGATGTATGTCGCCGAGCAAAACACAATTGCACAGTCACAACACTGTCAACGATGTCACAGACTGCAGCCCATCACTTCACTATCAATCTCTACGTTTTATTACATTGTTTGTACCATGTATCTCGACCTCCTGAATCTTTCTCTGACAAAATTCAGCGGTTGTACGTCCCTCATTGAGCTGTGCAACAGTTTTAAATCTAGATTTTTGTAAAGTGCCCCGCAATTATGTGACTGACAGCACTCTAATCCATGACATTTGTAGTAGTAGTAGTAATTAAAAAAATTAATTAAAAAAATTCTAATTAAAAACTTAATTACACGCCATATGTAGATAACTATTCGTAGGCGAGTACAGTGTATCATGTAGTAGTATTGTATCATGTTCCGTCACTGTTCCTTAACACTTTAATGGGCACATCAAAACCGCAGAGCAACGGACCATTATACAGCAAAGCAATACGGTGATTGGTACACTGACCGTTGATGGGTGGGCTGTTACATTTGGTACAACCAGGAGGAACCTGGGCGGGTTGCGGCCTCGCCGTACCAAATGTAAGAGCCCACCCATCAACGGCCAGTGTACCAAATTCGTATTATTCCATGTGGCACTATAATTGTCTTTGCACTATGAAGGGTTAGTGCATGTTTGCACTACGCTTCTATATTACCTTCTAATTATTTGGTACAGAAAACTATCTTCTTGTCTGAAAACGTGTCCGGAATATATCAGAACTGTTTCTGCATTAATCAGTAGCAAACGAGCAAGAAGGAGAGTTCAGTCGATAGTCGCAATTCGGCTCAGGGTGTGGAGTACTGTTATGGAACGGCTATGAAAAAATCGAGCAGTAATGTCGCAGACTCACAGACTCACCGGCCAACAAGAGAAATTGACGCCGCCAGTAACTGGTCCGCAGAATGAGATACAATGCACTAATGCATAATATCCGCTAGCACGACAGTCACTTCTATGCGCCGAGCTGCGATAGCACATTGCAATGCAACCTTCGCGCCGCACGTTATGACTGCAGTCGTCCTTTCTGCATTCTGCGTTAGGCGCCTTAAACACAGGCGAAGTTCTAGTGCACCCTTTCATTTCTGCCATTTTCTAGTTTTAAACTCGAAGAAACATAGGGAGCCGCATTATGCACTTCACCCCATCTGTCGCATGCCAGCCCCCGACTCGAGAATAAAACAAGAGGTCAAAGTAATTTGACAAAAAGCGCCTCACAGGGGGCCCATTCCTCCGTTAGGGCTCACCCAGGGGGTCGAAAGTTGTACCATTGAATTCCTGGGGTAGGGTTTCCTATTAGTGTTCATAGTAACTATAGGCCTAGGATGCACCGTTTAGCCACAGTGCACGCGCGTGACAACCAACCAACCAACCAACGACCAACGACCAACGACGTCACGACACAGCCTATCTCAATAAGCGCCTCTTTTACTAACGTAAAGTGAGGAGCTTAAAAATCTCTTGAAAGCTCAACACTGTCATCTGCCGTCGTCTGTGAAGTGAAACTTGTGAATTCATTCAGCAGGCGTCATCTGTTTGACATCGTGGCAAAACCGATTGACGTCGATTCGAATTTTCTCTCGTAGCCTGTTCCCTCGTTCTTGTTGTTCCAATTTCGCTCAAAATGAAATCAATTGATCTGTTCATGGAAGTGACTATACCAGTACCTCCCGCGAATTTTATCGAAATCCGTTCAGTACTATTGCGAAGCGAAAGAAATATGTTTGGCACGGTACGGGACGGACGGGACACGGGACGGTCAGGAGACGGGACGGACAGAAGCCACGACGGTGGAGGCAAAAACATAATGCTTCCGTTGCAGCATAGACTGCGGAGGCATAAAAGATACCACAAACAAACGTACAAAGTACGTACGGACATCCACTCACATACGTAGAATGTTGTGTAAATTCGTGATCCACCTTATATCATTCAATAGCTGACTTATACTCTTGTAGTTTTTGTAAGAATATAATGCACAACTTATTGCCTGCAGTCTATACAAGCTTCGCTAAAAAAATCTGATTGATTGATTTGATTGATTTGATTGATCTCGTAAATACGTTGAACGACAATTTGGGACAAAAAGTCTATAAGTTATAACAACTGAAAAGTTTGCCTGACCTGACGCATTATGACAATAGGTTGGAGATAACTATAAGCGGCGTATTTGTGCATATTTAAAAGACCAAGTACACAAGTAGCTTCGAAAATACCTTGCACGCGAGTGGCATAAACATCGGCCGGACACAATCATACGTAGAATGCAGTCACTCGATACCACAATATTCCACGTCCTGCATAGCACGCTCCACTATATTAGCCTACATTCTGATGACTGACAACCACGTAAGAACGCCTGTAAGAACACCTGCAGGCATTCGTTCTCACCTTTATCTACCTCGCTGCTTCTGCTGCTGCTGCTGCTGCTGAATATTGTCTGACGTCATATACGTGTCAGCATCAGCATTAATTCAGCATTCGTCAAGCTGCAGCAGCTGCTGTGTGTGTATCATCTCTTTACCTACAAGCTCTGTAGTGTGCCAGATCCCGTGAGCTGTCATGTACAGACGATCAAATAGCGGTAGAGTTTCGCATACCTCTCAAATACTTCGCCGCGAAAGCTATAGATCGGTATAGTAATCAAAATATCAGCATAATTTGCAAGAAGCTCAGCAGTCGCAGAGAGGCCACGATGCTTCGTGTCAATGAATATTTTACTAAGTCAGTCGAGGTCGCTCAAGGTCATTCAAAATGAAACCAATGAGTGGGGCATATGATGGCATGACCTTGAAGTCTGGGTTAGGGACCATTCAAGGTCATTGGAAATGGCACCATTCCTTGGATACGAGTTCCTGTTGGCGTTCCATAGTAAATATATTCCTATCATTTCTGAGATGAAGCGAAATGTTGGTCGAAAATCGCGATTTTTTTAATACCCAACCAGCATTCGACGCCCCTTTTTGGGGTCCTCGTCCGAATATTGCCATAAAATTTTGTACGAAAAAAAACTAGAATGGTGTGGCTACCCGAAGATGAACAAAATTTGATATGTTCAGCCGTTTCAACACAATACCGGCGTGTGACGGAGGGACAGACAGACAGACAGATCTTGCGGCATAGTGCGCACTATGCGTGCGCATTGCGCGGTAAAAATGAAAGGGGGGCTTTTCTGCGTTTGCAGTGTACTACTAAGTACCAGTTAGAAACGCTAAATCAAGCATGCCGGCATGGCTTCTACAGACTGGCAAGTAGATTATGCCTAATACTGTAGAGCTAAATGGCCGGCATTGTGTAAAGTTATATTTACTAGCGACGGAACGGTAATAAATCTCTACTGCAGAGGACATCTAACAAGTCGACATTGTTTGAAGTCTGTTTAGTATATTATCAGTGGGTTGTGGCACATTATAGGCTGATGTGTGGTCTGTATCCAATAGGACAAGTCGCTCTTTGTTCAAGTGACACTTTTCACCGCGCGATGCTGCGCTTTTCATAGCGCAGCGCGTGCTGTGTTGTCGCAAGATGTCCGTCCGTCCGTCTGCCACGCACAGGTATTGTGTCAAAACGGTTGAACATATCCTCATACTTTTCACCGTCTAGTAGCCATATTATTCTAGTTTTTTTGTACCACACCTGGTGGCAATATTTCGACGCGAACCCCCATAATAGGGGTGTCGAATGCAAAAGGGGTATGAAAAATCGCGATTTTTGGACAAATAGCTCGCTTTATCTCGGAAATGATACAAGATACGAGCATGGTTACTATGGAATGCGAATAGGAAACCGTACCCAAGCTTTCAAATGGTACAATTTTAGATGACCTTGGCCAACCATTAAGGTCATGCCATTATTTGACGCTGAATATGTTGGAAACAGACGTAGTTACAATGGACTAATAGGGACTTACACGCGCCCCAACACAAGTGTGTCTTTTCGAATGACCCTGAGTGACCTAGAGTGACTTACGACATATTGAATGTAAATGTCAGTGTCAATCAGGAATTATGAACGTGGCTAAAATAACTAAAAGTTATCACGAAGACCACGGTCATAACGATCATCACACGGTCTCTCTGCGACAGCTGAGCTTCTTGTTGTTAATGATCCACGGAATATTCGAACGTGTTCTTCCACCAGTAAACTCAGCTATTTGGTTAATATACTTAGAAAGAACATTAAAACGCATATAGAGGTAATTTTCTTTGACGGAGTTTCCGGAATGACACACCGTGCGACTAAGCGAAAGAGTAAACACTCCTCGATTCACAATATTCACAGTCGTCGATCATGCGCAAGCAATTTCTGCATAAACCGTGGTTTTGTGCAGCGCGAATTTTATTTCGTAAGCATGAGACGACAACAATCGCATGTGTCGAACGGACATCACCAGCGGTATAGTATAGTGTTGGATAATAGCATTTATCACCATCAGCAATTAGACGTCGTCTTCGTTGCCGTTGTCCTCATTACTTGTAGCACTCGGTCTCTGTAGACGGTCACACCATGTCGACATAACACTTGACAACGATACGGCTAATGCTTCCGATATGCAAACATAACTTTTTATGCCTACACCAGTCTAGACTTACTGATCCGTTCGTACGTCCGTCCGTAGCCTACGTCCGTTCGTTACTTTTCTTGTGAAAACGACATTTTACAAACAAAAAAAAAACGATTTTGCTGCAAACTGGTACTCGTACAAGTAGACCTCGGGACAATGACACGAAATGATAAACTTTAGGGGTCAGGAGGTCAAAGGTCAAGGTCACAGGAGGCCGAACTTAGATTTGAAGGCCTGGCTGAGGTACCGCTATCGACCTCATTGGGTCAAGTAGGCTTTTCAGTTTAAAAATACAAGAAGCTCAGCTGTCGCAGAGACCGCGTGACGCTTTGTGTCATTGAATATTTTGCTAAGTCACTGAAGGTCACTGAAGGTCATTCGAAAAGACATTGTTGCGTAGGTCGTCCCTATTAGTTTTTCAGTGACACTATGTCTGCATGTCGTACGTTTCTAAGATATTCAGCGTCAAAGAATGGCGTAACCTTGAAACTGGGGGTAGAGGTCGTTCAAGGTCATTGAAAATGGCGCTGTTCGATAAGTCACATACGACTTTCTGTTGGTCCGCCATTGTAAGTAGCTCTATCTATCTACTACCGTTTTTGAGTTATTTGACGTTGAATGATATCATGACCTTGAAATCTGGGTTAGAGGTCACTCAAGGTCATTCAAACTGGTACCATTCGAAAGCTTGGATGCGGTTTCCTATTTGCCTTCCATAGTAACTATGGCTCTATCTTGCATCATTTGCGAGATAAAGCATGATGTTGGTCGAAAATCGTGATTTTTTCCATACCCCCTTGCATTCGACGCCCCTATTAGCGGGTCTCCTTCGGGATATTGCCGTCCCGTTTGGTACGGGAAAACTAGAATGGTGGGGCTACCCGATGGTGAAAAGAAAGCGAGGATATGTATAACCGTTTAGACTCAATAGCGGCGTGTGACAGACGGAATCTTGCGACGGCATAGTCCGCGCTATGCATACGCGTCGCACGGTAAAAACCTCTGCTGTTGCAAAACAGGATGATAGAATCTAGAAGTTCAGGTCAAAACGACAGTTGATGAAATCACTTATACAAGTGGTTAACAGGATTTTACGTTAGTTTAGATCTACAATAAATTAAGCCTACAATCATTCATTAATTTATTCCTTCATTCAACTAGAGAGCTTAAGACTGCGCGCCGTCATATGATGCCTCCGCCGTTGTCACAGGACATCGGTACAGACGTAGTGAAAACGTGATAGTCTCCGCTGCGTATAATCTGTAAAGGCATAAAGTGTAAAGTGTTGTAAGTGAATTAGAAATGAGAAGGCGAGAGTTAACCAGCAAAATAGAAAGGTAACCAACTGGTACTAGACACAGCAAACTTTGTTCTGAGACTCGTTGCAGGGTGTTGCCACCTGGTGAATATGACATGATCCCATTCCCAGCGCCATAGCCGTCTATTCATGACCGTAGCTGGTTGGCGGTTTGGCTTAGTGGTAAGTAACGCGTTGGCCTCGATCAACGTAGTTGCGCTACGTCAGACCCGGTTAGTACCAGGATGGGTGACCGTCTGTGAACGGGTAAACCATCTCGGTATGTAACCAGCCAGCTAGGTCGACTCAGCCTTCTACCCTTTGTGGGACGGTAAAATGAGTACCAGGCTCAGCTTTCGGGCTGAGTAATAATAAATGGCGACGGTAGGTGTAGACTCTGGCAGCCTGTACAGGCGGACTCACAGCCTAAGTCGTCTGGCTTGGTCTTGGGTCGGTGGCCGCTTGGCGCCGTTCTACATTCATCAAATGAACCGGGTGAACTCTCGCAATGGCTCTGCCATGATGACAGCACCATAAACATTGTGTTGGATATTATTATGCTTATTATATTATAGCTGCAACCTTTGCTGTAACGCTACACGGTTACAAAGTTACAAGGTAACAAACACACTGGACCGAAAACGATACGTCGTCGTCGGGAGAGGTAATGACCGTAACACAGCAGGAAGCAAATACAGCAGCCGCGTACAACGTGTCAAGGACTCGTCGCTCGCGAAATTAATATTATGATAAATGGCAGAGCGATGACATAAATCAAACATGCCACCGGACGACGGTGACTTACTACAACCATCTGATATTATGGCGATACGAGCTCGACCTGTACTGTCAGCACTTCGACAGTGAAACTCGACCTGCGACACCCACTAGATGCATACACCAACAACAGCTGCGTCAGATAAACTAACCTTCACAGTTGACCTTAACGTAACTGAGACAAGAAGCTCAGCTATTGCTGACACAGCTCGCGTTACGATAATAACAGTGATAGCGGTAGATCGGCAGGATGCGAACATTTTTTCCCGGGACATTTTCCCCCGGGATAGTTCGTCCTGAACAATTCACCCTTCTTACATGGCGTAGGACATTTCCCCCTTTCCACTGCCATCATCCGCCCATATCACTTATATATAATGCTCGCTAACTAGCACTTGTTTGGCGTCAATATTGTGCACTAAATAGCACAGCACGCGAATGATGATCAGAATTGTGAGAAGAAAGTTCTGCTTCATTCATATTATAATGCCTACACAACACTCGCTGATCACTTAATTCACTCGACTATTCACAGACAACTTTTAAACGACGACAGTTAAACGTCGTGGCTTAAAGTTTTCTGTGAATGTTTCAGAAAATTTTTGGTCAAGGCGGACGTGTAAAGGAAAACTCAGCATCAATGGAAATGGAATCAGTGGCTGCAGCCTACACAGTTAACTGAACTTTGGAAGCGTTTTACGTCTCTATTTTTGCTCTTGACCAGACGAAGTCGTAAGGACTGGAAATTTGTTTCTACATCAGCATTCAGGCAACACCCAATTACCGATTCTACGAGATAACACCCCTGGAGAATAATTAAAAAATTACTCAGAGCTTCCCCAATTTACCCCCCCCCCCACAGGAAATCCCCTAAGGTAACCCCCTGCGGAGTGTAGCAAAATTCTTAAGCGAAAATTTGAAAAATGGTACCAACCCGTACTCCTGACCCTATCCGACCCACGAGGCGGGGTTCTGATCCTAAAAGACCCGCGGGGTACCTCCGGGGAAATGTCTCCAGGGTTACATCCAGCTACCTCAATGATCATACTGACGTCATCAACTAGAAATAGCCTTTCAGGGGCGTAACCAGGATTTTTTATGGCTAAAAGGGCTCGAATATTCAGGGGGTATCTTTTAGTTAGCGACCACTTGGCAGTGCTGTTTCACGGCATGCTACCACAAAATCCCCGGATTTGCGTCGACCTCGTGGATGCTGGCCTTGGCTGGCGGCCAGACCCGTAGACCCCCTAGTGACGTCACTGTAGATTTTGCCTCCGAAATTGTCTTCGTCGGCCAAAGACACGGCAGCGGCGACGTCTACACCATGTTCTTCATCGGCATTCACGACTTGATGACTAATGGACGAGGAATCTGACGCTGAATCTAGCTGATGAACTCTCAGTCAGTGCTCTGACCCAGATATCTCGACCCAGTTTTACAAGTGAGTTCGGTTCAGCACGAAGCACCACCAGACAGCGCCACCACCACCACAGCAGCTGGTACCTCGCCGCTCGTTTCAATATTAATTATTATTGCGTTGCGAGTGTCATCTGCCATGCTCCGCTCGGCCGGAGATTTTATAAATAGACGCTACGCCAGTCGCGCCAACTGGGTCTAGAGCCGCGCGATGCTGATATGATTATTACAGTCACTCTGGGATCGATAAGAGAAATGCAGCATACCGGCATACATAGCGAGCATCACACAGCGCCGGCTGGTCGACACCAAATCCCCATATTACCAGACAGACGACGACGGCTGTTATTGGTCACTGCGTGTGGCGTGAACAATATGAACACATGATAATGACTGGCTCTCGGCTATCATGACGTTTACTGTCAGTGAACACTCGCCAGTTCCTGCTCATGATATACTGCTGTCGCTGAAACTGAATCGTGTTATCTATCCATACAAGAAATACGTTCTGTCGAACTCGGAGTCTGTCCAATGCAACTTTTTCATTTTTGATCACGTGACGTTCATCCAGTTCAAAATCTGCTGCTGTGTACAAAATTCCGTCGAAATCGGATGATTTTTCGCTGAGATATGGCGATATACTGATTTTCAAAATGGCGGCCGTCCGCCATCTTGGAATTGTTTTACCACCATACGAGACCACCCACGAAGTCTCTGTTGCTGGCCGCAGCTGCCTGTCAAATTTCATGTCAATCTGATACATAGATCTGAAGAATTTCGTGAATTTTTCGCATATTTGGCTTGAAGTGTATATTCAAGCCCCCAAAATGGGGGTTTTGGGGGACTTTGGACCCCTAAATGTATTCATCATCGAGACCCCAAAAAGGCACATCCTTGCGTAAATCCGCGTCTTTTAATTAAGCTATCAACTGTAACAATAACTTAGCTATCGCCAACATATCGCGCGTCAGCTGCGCACACAATACGCTGAGGGCATCTATAGGCATAAATATTACACAGCGACCTTAAAATCGAGGTTAAGGGTCACTCAAGGTCACTGGAAACGGAACCATTGGATAGATCATACACGTCTTAGTAGTAGTTGAGTTATTTGACGTTGAATACTATTGTGACCTTGAAATGTGGGTTAGAGGTCACTGAAGGTCATTGAAAGTGGTACCATTTGAAAGCTTAAGTACGGTTTCCTATTCGCCTTCCATAGTAACTATGGCCGTATCTTTAGCCATTTCGGAGATATACAGTACCAATGACGTGACCTTGAAAAGCAGGTTAGGAATCGTTCAAGGTCATTGAAAATAGCGCCGTTCGATAGACCACATGCGACTTTCTGTTGGTCGGCCATTGTAAATATAGCTCTATCTTGTACCATTTTCGAGTTATTTGACGTTGAATAATATTGTGACGTTGAAATCTGGGTTAGAGGTCACTCGAGGTTATTCAAATTGGTGCCATTCAAAAGCTTGGGTACAGTTTTTTATTCGCCTTCCATAGTCACTATGGCGATATCTTGCATCGTTTACGAGATATAGCGACTTATTGGTAGAAAATCGCGAATGTTTTATACCACACCTGTATTTAGCGCCCCCACAGGGGGGTGACCCCGTCGGAATTTGGTGAAGATGTTTGATGCTGGTAAAACTAGAATGATTGGGCTACCGTATGGTGAAAAAAGACTATGACGATATGTTAAGCCGTTTTCATCTGATACCGAAACGTTACGGACAGACAGACGGACAGACGGACAGATTTGCTATATCAATATCGCGCGTCAGTATGCTGACGCGCGATAAAAATCCGTCGAGGGGTCTGACCTGTAGGCGAGTTGACAGAAAGTGTGATGGACACACAGACACACAGACAGGCACACACACACAGGTAAATTTATATTCTGTCCACGCATAGCATTGGACGGACAAAAATTCGTTACGTGTGTGTATAGGGAGCCAAACGGCTGGACCGCTCAGAACCAAACTTGGCACCTCGATTCATCTTGACCCATGGAATGTTTCAGTCAAGTCAAGGTCAAAGTCAGAACACCACAGACGTGAGAATGGAGGTACCGTAGGCACCGATTCACTTCATCCGGGGACGGGTAGTGCAACTCATATGCGATACAAGAAGCTCAGCTGCTGCTGATACAGCTCGAGTTACGAACTTACGATAAGATCAGTGACAGCGGTAGGTCGGCTAACCCTAAGTATGACTTAAATTACCTAAATGACTTAAATTTGTTCGACTGATACACAACACATGAAATTCTTCACCGAGTTATGTCGTGTCAGCTGATATGCTAAACTGTTTTAAAAGAATACTTGATAAATATTGGTCTGACCAAGATACTGTTTATTATGATTTTCGTGCAGAAATTCAAAGAACCGGAGGCCGAAGTGAAGCGACAGTTAAAACGTTGATAATTATTAGTCGTTATTAACGCTACCGGGTACACTGTATTGCAGAACATCGAGACCGTTGGAAGACCGGTAACAGTTGCAAATAGCTTTTCGTTCGCTGAAACTCGTTCAGTGCTGTTAAACGGCCAGTCAAGCAGCGGCTCTAAATCACACAGAGTTTTTTGCCGCGCTATGCTATGCATAAGTGCGACCTTTGCTGTCGTGCGGTGGCTGAGTGTCTGTCTGTCTGTCATTTCGTGTATTGTGTCAAAATGGCTACAGCGGTCAGAGTTGCTATGGAATGCGAACAGGAAATCGTACCCAAGTTTTCGAATGGTGTTATTTTCAATGACCTTGAGTGGCTTACAGTACTAGTGTACACAGTGCATCAGAGGCATTTGCGACGATGCGCTATAAATTGATGTTTTACTTACTTACTTACTTACTTAACAAAATTTTTAACGACACGAAGCACCGCGCGGCCTCTCTGCGACAGCTTAACTTCTTGCACATTCAGTCGTCGCTAGATGTAGGCCCATTGCAATAATCACTCACCTCTGATAGTTTATAATCTACAGAAATATGGAACAGTACTCTATCGATCCGCGTCTACAGAATATAAAGACCATGCACTTCGGTATGTTTGCTTGGAAATTAGAGATTATGAAACACGTAACACAAAATTCATAAAATAACAGTTATAAATTTATAAGATCGGTGCTTCTATGCTATATAGTTTCAATTCTCTCTTTAACGAAAGCCACAGTTACAAGTACAATCGTAGGCAAATGACAGCAAAATCGTAGCATAGAATCGTATAGCGCTAGTATTGTAAGTTGTAACCAAGACTTGACTTGCCTCAGCGCTTGTTATCACCTATGGAAAATCAAGTAAATTATATGTATTACATAGTTTAGACTGCCAACAAGCTGACAGAACAAAGGATGTCAATAGCTTAGACAATTTAACGCTTAGCAGCTGCGACTGAATTGTCAGGTATTTGACTCCATTCGACATAAACGATGCGTGCTTTTCCTCTTACCTCTTGGTACTTAATCAAATACAGTACAGTAAACGAACAACGTAAAAGATGTCTATAGTTGTATTCCGCTAAATAAAAATTATAGTTCGATTACGTCTTATATGTCGAACATACAAACAGAAGCGAACTCAGTGACTTACCGATGTGCGCCAACGTTGTGTGAACTTATCGTAGCATAGCTAGCGTCCAAACAAGCACCTGCCTCACAAAAACACTAGCGCGCAGCTATACACGAGAGCTGCAGAACGTGGATAGCTTTCATTGACACAAGGCACATGACCGGAAGCAGTCAAGCAATGACGTAAGCAGGTGCCCGTGCAGCTGGCAGGTAAGGCACGACAGCAGTCCCCTACTCCGGCGATGATCGCGTTGCAATGCTTGGCAAAGATATTCGCTCAACCGGAAACTGTTCAAACGGCGACGGACGCACTGCGCATGCTCGGCCGCCGCCGCTGTACGCGTTGACGTGATCGATCTGTGAACAGTCGACGTCTGAAAGCTGGATAGAACGAACTGACAAGATGAATATATCGAATACAAGAAGCTCGGTTATTGCAGCGAAACCGCGCGCTGCTTCGTATCATTTGAAATTTCCATAAGTTAGTTCTACACTGTCTCAAAAAATTGCACCCTTTTTGTTTTTGCAATAACTTAGTCGAATGTCAACCGATTTCTATAATTTTTGGCAGAGTGACATCTTAATAAATTTGCAAGAATAAGAGCTATGTACTTCCCACCGCGCCTAATGTGTGTTCCTACACTACCTTGCGAAAATGAATTGTCTAATTTCCACGTGTTTAACAACTGATATTGGTTTTATTTCCACAACACTTTTTGTTTGTTCTCAAGTCTAATTTTGATATTTTTGCAAAAATATACCAGAAGAAAATGTTAAAAATACATGTTGCAGTTTGGCATCATACCTATTTCTGAGATACTCTACGTTATAACAAACCACGCAACTGATGCATTAAAAGCAGTCGTTCATACACGTGAAATTCAGAAAGTTAAAGAAGAAGAATGTCAAAAACACTAACAAAACTTGACAACTTGAGCAAGACAGTCAGAGCAAGTGTTCGAATTGTCCTCCATGGGCATTCACGCAGGTGTGCAGCGTCAGGATCGAGAGCAAAAAAAGTTTTGTGTTAATAAAACCAGTAAGTTACCGGTTGTTAAACACGTAGAAATTTGACAATCCATTTTTGTCAAGGTAGTGTAGGAACACACATTTGGCGCGGTGGGGAGTACATATCTCTTACTGTTGGAAATTTATTCTAGAGTCATTGTGCCGAAAATTATGTAAAACGATCGACATTCGACTAAGTTATTGCAAAAACAAAAAAGTGCAGTTTTTGAGACTCGGTGTATTCGACGGTTGATAACGAAAGTTTATGAAACTGTCGTAGCTTCCATCGTCGTCTGCGACAGTGACCGTCAAACGAAGTGTTATCAACAACTTGCGATGGTCGCAACGGATTGACAATAAACACAGTTTGGATTGAAGAAAAATAGCATAGTCCACCACAAAATATTGAGAAAGGTTACGGGGTTTACGCATTACTCAACCACTCTACCGCCTCCGCCCTTCGACGACTTTTTGCTAAGCGTTTTTTTGCTGGAGGGTAGACAACATAACAAAACACACCCAGCTCCGTTGGCCGACAAGACATGCGTTCTCCCTCCTAGCAGTTTCGCTCCAAAAATTGACGTTTTGATCCCCATTGTTCGGGGGTGTGGGCCGGTTTTTATGGTGATTGGCGATACCACCGTTAATGAATAACATCGCAGATGTTACTCTATCGGTGAAGATTTTGTAAAAAATCTGCCCAGCCGTTACTGAGCAGTCGAGTCAAAAAAAGTCAAAGAAAAAAGAAAGAAAACACAGAACAGCCAGCGAGCGGCAACGTCTAAATATGTGTGTCTTGTAGGCCTGTCGTTAATGACATATTAATGACATATTCAGCGTCGAATATTGTCGTGACCTTGACATCAGGTTACAGGGCACTCAAGGTCACTGGAAATGGCACCATCGATAGATCGCATACGAGTTCGTAGGCACCTTCCATTGTAATGATTGCTGTATCTTGTGCCGTTTGCGAAATAAAGCAAGATGTTGGTCGATAAACGCCAATTATTCATCCCCCTTCCATTTAACTTCCACGATAGAACCCCTTGAATTTTATTAAAAATTTAATACAAACTGTCCGAGTCTTTTAGCTATTAGGTGGTGCAAATATTGTCAAAAAGTTCAACCCTCTGGGCAGTGTGCAACATAGACAGACGACAGAAAGACGAACATAAGGCGAACGTAGCGTAGTAACGTTTGGCTAAAACTGTGTAAAGTACTAAATGCAACAGTATGTGGCAAAAAGTTTCACATATTAATGACTGCGAAGTAATAAAATTTGTTTATTAACAGCACCGTTTGAGCGTTCCCGTGCGTTCTTCGACATTTTAACAATGGGAACGCAGTTCCCATGCGTTCCGGCCGCTTTTTAACAACGGTAACGGCGTTCCTACGCGTTCCCCCTCGAAATGAACAGTGGTAAAATGAGCATTCTCGAACTATGTGCATCACTGCTGTCTCTGCAAGCTGACGCCATCTTGAGCGGTTGTGCGCGCGTTGCTACGCTGAATTAATGCCGAGATCGCATGGCTGTATAGGTCGAGTTCGACGGTACGAGGCCACCCACGTCCGTCTCTAGGTCGACCCCTTCGGCGGCGCCGCTCCACTGGGGGACGGTTGACGACTGCTCGGAGGCCGTATTGTGTGACGGGTCGGCACGGGACAAAACAAACGCAGAGAGCACGCGCTGAAAATGTGACACGTAGAGATAGAGACCGGCCGGACAACGACAGTCTGCACGTTCAAACGATGATCCACATGGTAAAGTCGCAACATAAGTGACTGGAGAACGCGCGTGTGATTAATCGACTTAAATCCATAAATTCGACACTGACGAGCCGACAACATCAGGTTTAGTTGCATCGAAGGGTAATACACATTTAAGCAGTCAAAATAGGCAATATTCACAGTTGTATAATTAACTACAATAAATAGATACATAAGACATTTTTCCGGAGATTACACAGTAGAGAACCCCCCCCCCCCCCCGGGGGTAACCCCT
>Ga0209149_1000448_pt1 | contig 17291 bp, 10 predicted proteins | sample WorMetTyACAVOLI2_FD_187423 | JGI IMG/M metagenome (GOLD analysis project Ga0209149, IMG submission 187423) | Marine gutless worms symbiont microbial communities from Max Planck institute for Marine Microbiology, Germany - Olavius algarvensis... ... | reverse complement strand
ATAACGTGTGATGTGAGAAGTGATTTAATTAGGCCTACAGTGAATAACGTGTGATGTGAGAAGTGATTTAATTAGGCCTACAGTGAATAACGTGTGATGTGAGAAGTGATTTAATTAGGCCTACAGTGAATAACGTGTGATGTGAGAAGTGATTTAATTAGGCCTACAGTAAATAATGTGTCATGTTCTAAGTGTCTTTATTGCCAGTCTGTTATTTTGTGTCTATACAAACTAGCATCTCAGCTCTACAGTGGCTGTGCAATGCAGACCGATGTTACCACAACCCACCAAGACGCCTCCTTAAATTCTTCTCAACACTGTATGCTTCTATGGTGTGTACATTGTCTGTTTTCAGTTGTGTGGTCAATGTCATTTATATTGGCAGTCATCATCATCGTCATCGTCATTATTATCATTATCATCAATTTATTGTCTTTATTCTTTCTACTGTGCACATTTTTCATGAAGGTTAAATTTAGTTACAGTCTACTATTACTACTCGCCCAAACTGTCACTGAATACGAACTGACAAAGATCGTGGTACTCTATATTAACTGTGACACAGTTGATGTCATTTAAAATTAGTAGCGCTTAAATGTCACCAGGGGCTGGGCCTGTGATCAAGTCTAGGACACAGCACGTGGCTGAAGGTCTGCATCGGCTGCACATAGTTGCATCTGGCTGAATGCTAGGTGGGCTGGGACGAAGTAGTGTAGCCTTGCCGTTGCTTGCTGGGCTAGCTGTGGCCTGGTGTGGTGTGGTCTCGGCTGTAAGGCATCCCGTCGGTCTGTGGTGAGCTGCTGGAAAAGTCGGCCAGTTTGTGTGGTCTTAGATAAAACAGGTACCGTGTGTGGCCTCTGTAGCGAACTTTGTCAAGTTACTCACTTTTGTTCATATCCCCACACATGGTACCTTTGTGACACACATACACACCTTGTAATTATAAACCTAGCTGTACTTACATCCACATGCCATACAGACAATCCCAGCCAAGGGGACAAAGTGCATTGAGCATGATATCATAAGTGCCTCAGCACTGGAGCAGCTATAAACTTAGGTAACGTCACTCTGCCTGAAGAAGAAAAGAATGAAGGTAGCTGACATATCTGTCTAGTTGTGTGATTTGTGACTGATTGTCATTGTTAGAAACGCGGTGCTCGTGCTGTGCTGCAACTTTATCCAGAAAGCAGTGAACAGGCAAGTGTGCATATTACGCCAAACTTATTGAGAGAACTACCTGTTGACTGATGTTATAAAAGTTATGACTGTTGCATCATGTTGCAGTCATGACTTCTAGCCCCACATAAGCAGTGGATGCTGTGTATGTGGGAGTGGAAAATGCACTGCACAACCCTCATGGCACAGACATTCCATTTTTTGTGATTTACTTTCTGCACATTCAGACTAGGGTATTTAGAGCATCTCCACAATTTTTTCACCAAACGATGTAGATCGGTGGTCATTGCATTCCTAGGGGGTCCCTAACAAATATTTTCTCTCCTCCTGCCAAAATCCCCCAAAAACCTCATTTTGGGGGACCTTTCAGTACAAAACGTATTATAGATAGAGCTGTCTGTAAGTTGTACGGTAATGGAGCTATGAAGCTGAAACATTACAGTTATATAGGTATAGGCAAGTATTTGGGCAGTTGTCAAAATTTTCTCCCGCTAGGGGGCATCCGGGGTGCACAGGGCCCCCTGATGTAAATTTAGGACCCCCTGTTTTCTTGGAAGCTATTATAACTAGAAAGTTGCAATTAAAAACACCATTAGAAATCTTGAAGATGTAAAGTACTCGCTTTGGGTATAAAAAATTTTTCTGCTGCAATATGTTAGACTTGACATTTCGGCATAGGGCTCATATGTAAGGTCGTATTTATGATTTTTCAATCCTAACAAAGTATTTTTTGCCGTTTTAGATGTGTCATCTCTACCCTTACAAATACATCAAACTTCTATGGAAGTTTTTTTTACATTCTCAGTAATGGTAGAAGATAGATACACATTTACAATGGAAGACGAACAGGAACTCGTATGCAGTTCGTCGAATGGTACCATCTTCAATGACCTTCAGTGACCCCTAATGTAGATTTTAAAGTCACAATATTTTGAACATCAAGCAACTCGAAAATGGTGCGAGATAGAGTTCTAGTTGCAATGGCAGAGCAATATGTATATGATCTATCGATCAGCATCATTTACAACGACCTTGAACAACCCTTAACCAAGATTTTAAGGTTATACTAATTTCTGACGTTGAATCTTGGTAAGGGTCAAGATAGAGACATATTTACAATGGAAGATGAATAGGAACATGTATGCGGTCTATTCAGTGGTGCCATCTCCAGTGACCTTGAGTGACCGCTAATGCAGATTTCAAGGTCATGATATTTTGAATGTCAAACAACTCGAAATGTGTATACGATATAGCTATCATTACAATGGCAGGCTAATAGAAAGTCGTATGTGTTCTATTGAATCATCATTTGAATAACGTCATTTATTATAACCTTGAATGTCCCGTAATGCACATTTGAAGGGCACATGATGTTTAATATCTCAGAAATGGCACAAGATAGAGATACAGTTACAATGGAAGACGAATGGAAACTCATCTTTGAGTTTGAGTAAACTCTAACAGACATTTCAAGGCCAAGATATTTTGAATGTCAAATAACTCGAAAATGATACATGATATAGCTATAGTTACAATGGCAGACTAACAGAAAGTCGTATATGGTCTATTGAATAGCTAATACCGTTCTTTGTGTTATTACTAAAGACTAAAAGGCTTAGTACGTTGACAGGGCATAACGTTCGGCTATCTAATCTACTGATTAGTTCTTGTACTAAACATTAATTGCATATCCGCCATGCTCACAAGAAAACTACTCAGTGTGATATGTTATAAGTGACATCACTGGGGCTCAGTTATTTGCAGCAGAATAATCCCTTGCTCTGAGCCAGTGGATTCGTTTATGGTCAACATCATCATAGCTCAAGTGTTGGGGCACAGGGTTTTACAACCGGGGCACATGCTGCTTCTGGCCCTCCCCTTGCTGCTGCTATTGCTACTACCACACAACCAAGCTATCTTCACAACCTTATCTCTCTTAACCCCCTCACAGTGCCTGCTCCTCATCTGTTGTCACCCTTTCTCGCCCACCAACCATCTCCTTGAAAATCACAGATTGTTTTTTTAGATATGCATCACATCATCTTTAGAATCAACTTCCAGATTTATTTTGTCAGCCTCACCAGTCTCTTCTCTCAGTTCACCTCTTCATTCACTTGTCAAGTCATCTTTGTTATCATTACCACTCTCAGCATCAGTTTATTAAGCCGCCACTCGCAATGGCGAGCTAGCAGCTTTATGCATTACTGCTGTTTGTCTGTTCGTTCGTCTCTTGCCAAAATGTGTATGATACCAAAACGCGATTTTCTCAGAAACTAAGCAGTTTACAGCTATGGTCTCTATTGACGACCTATAGCCTACATGGGCTTTTTAAAGAACCCATTATTGGACCCCTAAAATTCTAGATAGTGCCCTTGTAGTGACTTTATGGACATGTTACGGCACCTTATGAGTCGTCGTATTATTATTATCTGCCATCTTGAAAATCATGAAATCGACATTTGACATATCTGAATGCAAAATTATCTGATGAAATTTGATACATAACAGCACATTTAGTACTCGATGACAGTCACATGATCAAGTATGAACATTTTTAAAATTTAAGATGGCGGACGGCCGCCATTTTAAAAATCTTTTTTTCACCATAACTCGGCAGCTGATTGTGATTTCAGTGAAATTTTGCATAGTGAAGTGAAATAACATGGCGATGGAGGTCACATGACATAAACTCTTAAACTTCAAAAATTCAACATTGCGGACAGCCACCATATTGCACATCGTTAAATCGCCATATCTCAATGAAAAATCATCCAATTTTGTGGCACTGACATGTGTTACACTGATGTTTTCATTGTGTAAGTAGCATTGCATGATATACATGTATTTTCAAGGCAAGTCATTTGCTGATTACATCATTGAGCAGCTACAGCAGTCACTATGTTTGTCAGTGAACAATTAACATATAAGTGTAGGCACTTTCGTCTCTGTTGCCTAGCAGTGTGTGTGTGTGTGTGCTGATGAGCAGCTGGAGCTGATCACGCAGCAAAGCATGAGGGCAGGTTTCACTGGCGGCCTTGTCGTTGACTTTCCTAATAGCACCAAAGCCAAAAAGTATGTCTTCTTTCTAGTATTTTATATATCCATTTCTCAATGTTATTTCAAAGTGATGTATAGAATTTTCCTTATAACGTGCAAACTTTGGGTATTGTCACTATTGTGCGGCATTCTTTAATAAACTTAAACAAGTTAGTTTACGTTCAGTTGTTATTATGTGACAGCTACAGCAGTGACATTACAAGCTGTCTAACAAGTTGTAGCTTATTGTCTTCTTTTCATTCTTTCGGTTCTCTGCCTAGTCACAAGTCTCTCCATGCTCTGCAATGCTGTGCCGTGCATCTTTTTCACGTTCTAATATGTATGCCTATTATGATACCCTCGTCATCATCCTGTCTAGTGTTCTACATTGTTCTACAAGTTTAGCAGAAATCCACAGTTGCTTAGTGACATGAAAGTGAATTGCGATAAACATGTCGTACATTATGAGAATACATAGCACTGTAGATATGCACAGCCGTTTATAACAGTGCATTATTTTCCTACAGTGTCTGGTTAAAATGTCCTCAGTAACCCCAGTCACAACAGTTATTAAAGCTTTTGACACTTTTTCTGACTCTTAGCAGGTGTTGTCAACCCACTGTGTTGTTAAGTGGTTAACAAGAAAGTTGTTGTTGAAACCAAGGTTGATTAATTAATTAATTAATTTGCTCGTTGGTCTTTGAGTGTTGGCAATATCTGATGAGCATGTGTGCCATGTCCTCTGCCATCTTCTTTAATGTTGTATACTTTTCCCCCGTCCGTTGATGGATATCATCCGTCCACTGTTGTAGTGCTGTTTGTCTGTCATTTTATCTGTCTGTTTTGAATGCATCTCCTCGAAACTGCTGAACAGATTTGGCTGAAATTGTATACAGGGATGGAGGTTTGTCCCCGACAATGTCTCATTTTGAGGTGACATCCCCAAGGCTCGAAAATGCCAGACCCAAAAAGTGTGAGGGAGTCAGAATTTGGGCCTCTCGGAATGCCATTCAACCACGATTATCTCGAAAACAGTAAATAGTAGCACTATACGTCAGTTAAGAGTTGGGCATGCTGTGGGAAGGTGGCATATTCAATTTGAACTCTCTGTGGCCTTTCATTTTTACTGTGCTATGCTATGTATAGCACGGGCTATGCTGTCACAAGACGTCCGTCCATCCGACTGTCTGTCTCTCTCTCTCTGTCCGTCTGTCATATGCCGGTATTCTGTTCAAATGGCTAAACATATCATCAAACTTTTTTCATTCTCAGGTAGCCACACAATTCTAGTTTTTTCTTACCAATTGGTATGGTAATGTTCTGACGGGAACCCCCCTAACGAGGGCGTCGAATGCAAGGGGGGTTGAAAAATAGCGATTTTTGGCCAATACCATATGTCACTTTAGCTCAGAAATGATACAAGATAGAGCCATAGTTGCTATGGAATGCGAATAGGAAACTATAAAAATACCCAAGCTTTCGAATGGTACCATTTTCAGTGACCTTGAATGACTCCCAACCTAGATTTCACGGTCACACCATTACTTGTTCTGTACCTCTCAGAAACGGTACGAGATAGAGACATAGTTACAATGGAATACTAATAAGGACTTACACATGCCCTACTCAAGGATATCATTTCGAACGACCTTGAGTGACTTTGCAAAATATTCAATGATGTGAAGCAGCGGCGGCTGAGCTGTGTAAGGTCTCAGTATGTGGTAGTTCCTGTGGACAACATCACCAGTAACCTCCTAGTTTGGCCATCCATTCAAAGTAAGGTGCATTTTTGCCTGAGCTTTGTGAGGCGTGCTGTCCTTGACCTTTGGCCTCTTAACGGTATCTCAAAATCCCATGATTTGTTACACTTGTCATGGGAACCTGTCTACCAAATTTGAACTTTCTGTGATTCTCCATTTTTACCGCATGATGCTGTACATAGCACAGACTGTGCTGTTGTAAGATGTCTGTTTGTCTGTTCGTCCATCTGTCCGTCCGTCTGTTCGTCACAAGCCAGTATTCTGTCAAAACGTCTAAATATATCACCAAGCTCTTTTTCACCATCAGGTAGCCAAACCATTCTAGTTTTTCCGTACCAAATGGTATGGCAGTCTTCCAATAGGAACCCCCTGACAGAGGCATCGAATGCAGGGGGGATATGAAAAATCAGCATATTCGACCAATATCTCACTTTGTTTCGGAAATGACACAAGATAGAGCCACAGTTACTATGGAATGCAAATGGGAAACCGTACCCAAGCTTTCGAATGGTACTCAGTGACCTTGAGTGACATCTAACTCAGTTTTCAAGGTCATGATATTATTCAACTTCAAATAACTTGAAAATGGTACAAGGTAGAGCTTACTTACAATGGCCGACCAATACAAAGTAATATATGATGTACTGAACGGCGCCATCTTCAATTAGTTTACCTTGAATGACCCCTAATCCAGATTCAAGGTCACGCCAATATTTGTTGCTGAATATCTCAGAAACGATAGGAGATATAAACGTAGTTACAATGGAATACTAGTAAGGACATATCCTCTACTCAAGCGAATCATTTTGAGTGACCTGGAGTGACTTAGCAAAATATTCAATGACACAAAGCATCGCACATTCTCTCTGTGACAGCTGAGCTTTTTGTTGCATTAGGGGTAGACAAGGGACAGACTAGGAACAGAGGCATAACAATCAAGAAATAAATTTAATGTTGTGAAGATTAAACTCTTTAAACATTGTTGGCGTTTGTGTAATTGAATGTGTATCCCTAAGTTGGTTTGATGTGCATGCAATGTAATTTGTGCAGAATGTTTCTCTGTTTGTTTGCCGGAGGAGCTGTGCAGCAGTTACCACAGGGCCTTGGCAGTGGCACAGCGTCTCAGCTGGCTACTTACACTAATGTCAGGTGAGCTGTCATCTGATTGCTGTCACATGCTTGGTGTCTACTTGCAGGTCACGTCATCAAGTGTCTGTTGTGACCTTGTGTTTTACCTTCAAACCCCAACTAAAAATGATGTTCACTCATATCTGTTTGACTATAGCGGATTTCCGAGTGGTATTTATTTATTGTGGTTTTATGATGGTTTTCTGTTATTGACGTGATAAAATCTATCTGGGATTTTCTAGAGGATAATTACATGTAAGCATTTGGTTGTGTTGATATCGTAGTGCAGTAAAGGCTGGTTTGGTCATTCAGAGTTAACAGCAGCACCTACTATTACTTATTCTTACTTACTGTTTTTAAAGTAGTTAAACAATATTTGTATTCTGCCATATAATGTCTGTTAAAAGATGTCATTCGGAGGTACTACACAATCTGCCGCTCTCCACTCAAGTATAATTATGTTAGTATCCATGTATCAGTTAGAAGGCATTTTGTGGATGAGCCTTATGTGACTTAGTAACCTTTTGCCTTCTTCTGTATAACACTATTCATTAATTCATTCATTCAAACTTCAAACAAGTTAACAGTATAAAGCAGAGTGGAATAGAAACAATAATAGTTAACTAGTTTAGGGTAATGACAGGGCGGAAACCGCCTCTTACGAGATACCACAAATGTAAAACAAGTTATACAGTAATATAAGCAGTTACACTCAGGAACATTTAAACCTACAGTAAAACAAAATGCAGTGAACAAACACACACTTGAATAGTAAAACTACACGCCAGATATGAAAACACTGGTTCCGATGTACACTTATTTAACACTTCAAATGCATTTTATTTGCATTTCAAAAACATTAAAAATGCATTAAAATCAACAGATTTGATCGTTCTCTTAAAGGCTGTTAAGGAACTAAAATCGACAATGTCTTCAGGCAGAAAGTTCCATATATCTACAACACGGTTTACAAAGAATGTAGCTACAACATTTGTACTACTTCTTTGCTTGTACAATTTATGCATGTGCAAAACTAACAGAAAGCAGATACGACCAACAATAATTTTGTTCAGTCACTACCAGCTTATACGAGGGTCGTTCGATAAATAAGTTACAAAACGGCGCCATTCCATTAATTCTTAAAATAGGAATAATCCGAAATATACGTTTTGTAGGGAATTTAATTTTGAAAATATGTAGAAATTTTTTTGATGAAGACGTCATTATTGTGACGTCATCTGTTCACAGAACACAGTCTATCTGTGACTCTGTGTATTATTTTCTCCACCAGTTTTCTGTCATAACTCACAAGCGATAAACAGCATAGGAACGAGAACAAAACGAATAAGCTTAACAAGTTAATGTTACCACTGTAAATGTTAAACATTAGTGTTTCATTTTTCAACATATTGTCCAAGTTCGTTCAAATATTTTTCGCATCTGTCAACAAGCTTCTGAATGCCTGATGCAAAGAACGATGCTAGCTGCTGTCCAAGCCATGACTAACGACTGATTGCACCTCGGTATCTGATGCAAATTTCTGCCCACCTAGCATTTTCTTATTGGCCCAAAAAGAAGATAGTCACTGGGGGCCAAGTCCGGACTGTAGGGCGGGTGTGGTAACACCTCTAACCCCAGTTGTCCCACAGTCTCCAAAGTCAGACGTGCTGTGTGCGGTCGAGCATTATCATGCAACAGAATCACTCCTTGTGTCAGCAGTCCTTTACGTTTTGTTCGTATTGCAGTTTTGAGTCGCTCCAGCAGACTGCAGTATGATGATGCATTTACAGTTCTACCGTGTTCCTGGAACTCAACAAGCAATACTCCTCTCATGTCCCAGAACATGGTAGCCATCACTTTGCTCGCTGAGGGCACAACCTTGAACTTAGTCGGAGTCGGCGATTCTTTGTGTTTCCATTGTCTTCAGTTGATAGTGATGAACCCAGGTCTCATCACCCGTTACAATTCTCTCCAGCATCGCCTTCCCTTCTATCTTGTAGCGCTGCAGGTTGTCAAGAGATGTCATCATTGGCATGGCCTGCTGTTCCGGCTTTAGCTGTTTCGGCACCCATCGAGCAGACACCTTCCGAAACTTGAGATGATTGCAGACGATTCTGTGCACTGAATCTCGTGAAATACCAGTGTGCCGAACAATGTCTGAAATTGACTCGTGCCGGTTGGACCGTATGAAACCGTCAACTGCGGCAGTCCTGCCATCGGTCGTCGAAACAACATCCGGCCGAGTCGTTCCTTATCAACAATGCTTTCTCTGCCGCGAGCATACTTTATACATCAAACGTATATTGCTGGTTTCGTAAAACACTTGTCGCCATACACTGGACATATCTCAGAGTGAATCTCATTTGCATTAAGTCCTTTTGCCCACAAAAACGAATAGCAGCATGCTGTTCGTTACGGGACAACTTCAACGGCAATGTCGCCATATTTAATGTTTATAAATGACGTCACAGTGACGTCATCGTAATAAAACTTACAGCTGGTACTCAGAATTAAATTCCCTACAAAATGTATCTTTGAGATTTGGCGATAACTAAAATGCAGCCAGCTCGCGAATGCGGCGGAAGGACGTGATTGGCTAATAATGTTGACGTGGTATTGCCAGCTGCCAATTAGATGTTTCGTACTATAATGCAGCAAGCTGCACGATGTATGTTTGGGAGGACCAAGCACACAATGTTTGCGTGTGTCGCAAACCTTGGCAAGGAGAACTCACGGTTAAGTGCAGTGGTTGCAATGTATACTTTCACCCAAATTGTTTGTATATACAGGGTGTGTCAAAAGTTTTTGACCAACTTTGGCATGATATGGCTTTCTTAATTTTTGGAGCACAGACATAAGGAAAACCTTTAGCATGGCTTGATTCTCAGAAAATTATTCTTTGCTGTGATGGTTTTATTTACTCTGTACAACAAAGGTTGATAAAGCCACATCGCGTCAAAGTTGGTCAAAAACTTTTGACACACCCTGTACTGCCCGAGTACCTTAATTCGTCTAAATTGTTTGTAGGCCTATGTACTATGTGTATGTGAAATGGATGTGAGATGTGATACATAATTTCTGTTTGCATTCATGAGACCACAAGTAGTAGGCCTATGCTAATTTTAGATGCATGTCATATTATATGAATGTTTCAAACTTAATGGTTTTTTGTTGCAATTTTAAATTTCTTATAGTTGGCGTACTTGGATGTGATGTGATGTGATTTTATAGTCTGTACTTTGAGATGTGAAATGCGTCTTGGTGCTCCTTGAACGAGGGTTGAAATTTCGGCGCCCCACGACATCGGCGCCCCCAATTATTTTTGACTACCATTTTTAAAATGTCAAGTGAAGGTGTGTGTCATTTGGGGCGATTGTCCTTCAAGTAGCCACTATTTGGGCGCCCCTAATGGTCCCTTCTTTTTGAAAAACAATATGTGGGGGCCACCATATGTGGGCGCCCTTATAGAGCTTGGATCACACATCTCGAAGGTCTTTTTCTCTGGCTGGTATATGGTATAATTTTATATTTCTGCGCCCTTCGACTGGTGACTGAACAGCGCCCCCAAACTCGACTGCCCCGCCCCCTGGCTTTTTCCTGTGTACGGCCCAGCGACGGTATGGTGGACTAAATCAAATGAGTATATTGGAAGGCCGGCTGCAAATTAGTATCTTGGAAGGCCAGCTGCAGATTAGTATTCTTTCAGCAATTTGAAGGTGTCCGGCTGCAGCGGATTCTGCAGCAGCCGGACACCTTCAGATTTTTTTTTATAAAACTAACAGAATTACGCTGTTTTGTAACTTATTTATCGAACGACCCTCGTAGTTATCTGTCTGTGTGACTGTTCTGAGTCCTTCACTGTTTTAAGAAATGTTTCTGTCGTCACTGTGATTGTTTTTTCTCTTTATTGTTGATTGTGTGTGTATTGTGCATGCACAGAGAGCGAGTGAAGCAAGTTCGAGGCAAGTCTTTGAAAAAAAGCCGTGACTGGGTTCTGGAGAAGAAGGAACGAAGGAGACGGCAGGGAAAGTATGTAGTCATAATAATAACAAGATGTGCTCAGAGAGCTGACACTCCGCCAAGGCTGCTGCATTGTCTCGGACAGCACGACTGCAGAAACGCAGCTTTGCCGTCTGTACAGTGAGAATATATCCTAGAAAGCCCCATCTGCATAATGTTGATGGAAGTCAAAAAGTGATCTTAAATCCACATCCGGCTCCTGTCAACACCAAAATGTACCGTAATCTCTTCTAGAGGGTCACCCCTTGCCCATGCCTACCATGTTATGTCGACATTTGTTAACAACCGTTGGTGAGTTATCCTGCTCACAGAACGACAGACAGACAGAATGACAGACAGACAGCAGTGATCACATAACTCCACCTTGGCGGAATGAAATCAGTGCATTAACAAATGCATTAATGTGTTAAGGAATTAGTCACAATTAAGCAAATTAACACAGTTAAATAAATTAACACCAAACTGTTGAAAACAGCCTTCATTCGTTTGATGATGCTTTCCAAAAACACAAACAACACAGCTAGAATGTGCATCAAAACTGCAGTTAATGCATGATCATAATAATCATGCAATAAATGCAGTTAAAAATATCTCTTGACAGTCCTTGTAATAAATATAGTAATAAGAGAATGTAGAATCCTGAGGGCTGACACTGTATGTGATCCTTATGACAGTTTGATGTTTTCGTCAGTTATGAGTATTGCTGTTTGTTGTTTGCAACCGGTCATTCAATCGTGCAGTTATACATCCTCATTACAGACTTGGCAGACAGTGCAGTCTGTACAAATTGACTGTACCTCGTATTGGATGAAGATATTTGCACCCAATTTGGTACAAACTAACGTGCAACATTGGGCAGACTATGGAACTGCAAGGCGGCTTTCAACCTACAGTGTAGTCAAGAGTGTAGCGACGACTACAACGTCTAGTTTGTTTTGTAGAGATGTTCGCGTGGATTCAAAATATACTGGACGGAAAAGACCGTGCAAATTCTGATGAATTCTGACATCTGCACTTATCACGGGTGAGTTTGGCTTGCTGCGTGAATAAAGGTTGGGATGCATTTGTGTTCCACATGCTGATATATATGATGTTCATGTGGTCTTATGTAATTGTTCTTGTTGTGTGGTTCTGAACTGCCAAGCTTTACAGCAAGCAATTGAACCTGTTCATCAGTTGTGTCGATGATGTGCACTGGTTGCTGTCTCTTCATTTCGGCAAATCTCTAGTTGGTTGCCCGTTTCTCGAAGCATCATACAAGGATCTGGTATCGGCCCGTATCTTTACATGGTGTATGCCTCAGATCTGCTGACTTTGTCCGCCCATAATGTCCCCATTGACTTATCAAATATGCAGATGATACTGCATTACTCGCTGGTCAACACAGCTCAGTGGATGTTATTCAGGAACACAATAATATTTGTGCCTGGTCTGCTAGAAACAAGCTAACTATCAACACTGATAAAACAAAAGAAATCGTTTTCCATCATCCTGCCTCTAGGATTTCCCAAGATTTCCCACCCTGGTCATTGTTTACACTATCTACTCCCTCCTAAAACCTCTGCACACTGTCCTTACAGTCTCAGAAAAAGACAACATTATTACCAGCTGCTGCCTAATATTGAATCTCGCAGTATAAAAACTGTTTTTAATCCACGTCTGTTTAAGTATACGTGATTATACTTTGTATATTTTGTACTATTTTCTAATGTTTTGTGTGTTTTTATCGCGCGTCAGCATACTGACGCGCGACATTGATATAGCAAACTGTCTGTCTGTCCATCCGTCCATTACGTTCCGGTATTGTATGAAAACGGCTTAACATATCGTCATACTTTTTTCACTGTAGGGTAGCCCAATCATTCTAGTTTTACCAGCATCAAACATCTTCACGAAATTCCGACGGGGTCACCCCCTGCGGGGGCACTAAATATAGGTGGGGTATGTAAATTTCCGGATTTTCGACCAATAAGTCGTTGTATCTCACAGACGATACAAGATAGCGCTATAGTTACTATGGAAGGCGAATAGGAACTCATATGTGATCTATCAAATGGTGCCATTTCCAATGACCCTGAATGAATCTCAACCTTGTTTTCAAGGTCACACCACTCTTTGACACTAAATGTCTCACCATCAGGTAGCCATTCAAACGGCTACAGACACGGCCGGCGTAGTTACTATAGAAGGCGAATAGGAAACCGTACCTAAGCTTTTGAATGGCACCAATTTCAATAACCTTGAGTGACCTCTAACCCAGATTTCAAGGTCACAATATTATTCAATGTCAAATAACTCAAAAATGGTACAAGATAGAGCTATAGTAACAATGGCTCACCAATAGAAAGTCGCGTATGGTCTATCGAACGGCGCCATTTTCAATTACCTTGAACGACCCCTAACCTGGTTTTCAAGGTCACGCCATTCTTTGACACTGAATATCTCACAAACGGCTATAGATACGGCCACAGTTACTATAGAAAGTGAATAGGAAACTGCACCCAAGCTTTCGAATGGCACCAGTTTTAATGACCTTGAGTTATCGCTAACCCAGGTTTCAAGGTCACGATATTATTCAACGTCAAAAAACTCGACTGATAGTAAGTCGTGTATGATCTACTCAATGGTTTCGTTTCCAGTGTCCTTGAGTGACCGTTAACCTAGATTTCAAGGTCATGGGGTTATCATAGATGCCCTCGACATATTGTGTGCGCAGCTGATGCGCGATCTGTTTACGATAGCTAAGTTCTTGTTAATGTTTGATCTATTTTTATCCTTTTCATCTTTCATTATGTACAGGGTTCGAATTGGACCGGAACGCACCGCAACGGCGTTCCGGTTCTCTTATTAAAGACTGGAACGGCGTTCCGGTTCATTTTCTGGAAATTCCGAACGAAATTCAGATAGGTTTTGTTGTGTAGATAAGTCTACTTCCATTCCTGGCTATTTTGAAGCTATTGACATTTGTTACTGTACTATAGGGTACTAGGGGTTTCTCTACTCGACACGTGTACAAGATGGTGTATGTATGAATAGTACGATGCATCTGCTATCAACGACACGTTTGCGTGTTTACTTATCACATCAGCTGACGCAGAACGTGGGCTCAGTACAATGAACCTAATATGCACACCACTGCGCAACCGACTGGGCGTAGAACGACTGTCTAACCTCATATTCGTCAGCCTAGTTGGACCATCATCTGACTATTTCAACGCCCTACCGTATGTCAAAAAATGGCTCACACGTGGACACCGTGCCGCGTGTGACAATCAGTTCCGGTTCTTCTTTATTTACAATTCGAACCCTGATTACGTAACAGTGTGCGCCTGACATGCTGATTAAAAGGCTACTTGACTTGACTTGACTTGACTTGAGTTGGCTGTGAGCTGCTTCATGTCTTGTACTATCTGTACATTATACGTCGAGATGGATTAGGGCCTAGTTTAGACGATCGTTCCGTATTCTGTCCATTTGCGTCATTTGTTCAATTGTATTCACTAGACTGTCGTATGTGTGAGGCAGTCTTTGTGTGTGACAGCCGTTAGGGCCGGTTTTGGTTTATACGCTATGCAACTTAGTTACGTAATTGCTACAGTTGTAATAATAGCTGCGTGTGTTTGCTTTCACAGGTTACACTGGATCAAAGTATCTGAATGAATGCCTGCTGTTAACAGTGAACTTGTCTTACACATTTAATTTGTTTGATGAACTAAAACGGTATACTTAACAGTTAAAACGAACGACTATGTCGCTGTTTGGCTGAGAAGTCAGTCGAGAAGTGGTAAGCATACTAGAATACCTTTTTACCTGGCCGTGTTTTGCTCAGTGTATAAGTCGCGCACTTTGCCATTCCCAGGCTCTTTCAGTGCACTGTAGCGTTGCGATGTCTAGTAGGCTACGTATGCGATGCGGATGTGTATCGATTATTCGATCAGGATTTTATGGAATCGATTGGATTTTGCGACTGTTCCCTTCCTCTTCGTCTAAGCTCTCGATTGATCACTTAGCTACGTTTTTTCTGTGGATTATACATACTGGACACGAAGCGCATACACTTTTTTCTGTGGTGAGATATAGTATCGTATACACTGTGTGACAGCACGACGTGCAACAGTTTGTTTGTTCATGACGTATTAACTGAGTGGTACTGATTACATAGGCTACCGTACGCGACGCTGTGCATAGCGTGGCTGTGATATGCCGTCGTGCGTGGTGCGTGCTGTCCGTCATATTCATATATTGTATCGAAACGAGTAAACGTATCCTTAAATTTTTTGACCGTCTGGTAGCCTCACCATTCTGTCTGTCTGTCTGTTTGTCACGTTCGTACATTCTGTCAAAACTAATTAACATATCTCCGAAATTTTTTCACCATCGGGTAGCCAGACCATTCTAGTTTTTCCATACCAAACGGCATGGCGATATTCCGACGGGAACCCCCCTAATGGGGGCGTCGAATGCAGGTGGGCTAGGCAGATATCGCGATTCTGAGCCTATATCTGGCTTTACTGCGTGCTGTTAACGCTGCAGCAGACTAGGTGTTGTCAATGCGACAACGCCGGACCACCGTTCCGCAAGTTCTGACACTGGCGGTGTTGATAGCAGGAAATGACGACGAAATGTTTATCATAAGAAGCTTCAACGTTACGCCAAAGACAACAGCGTATGCATTTAACTGCACGCAGTGATAAATCTTAGCAATCCGGATTTGTCGGAGGCGACTGTCCATTTTTGGTCACGTGCGGCGACTACCGGAAGCGACACCAGCCCACTCTGCACTACGCCTGGCTGTGGACGCTCGTGCAGGCGGTAAACCAGACATCAGGCCAGAGTGGAAGCGCCGGCGTGGACGACCCTGCCGAACGTGTGTGGAGCAGATCGAGGACGACATTGGGCTCGACGCCAACGACGCCTGGAGGATCGCACATGACCGCAAGTCTTGGAGGCCCGTGGCCGGTCAAGCGTTCCGCTGAGTGCTGACTGACTGAGTGATAAATCTGTAGCCTGCGTAACTAACAATAAAAGACTCTGCTCGACCTTTTGTACTGTACTTTTTGTACTTTTGTACCTAACTACTGACAGACACGAAGCATCGCGCGGCCTCTTTGTGACAGCAGAGCTACTTGTTCAAGCTTTTCTATGACACAGTGATTTGTTCCTACTCTCGTTGATATGTTAACTGTATATGTTTTAGTGCCTATTTTTAATGTTAGTTTTGGCGACAGTGAGCATAGTTAACTGGCGCCTTATCAAGTTTCCATGATGATGATGATGGTGCTGACGACTTTTGCTTTCCAGCGCACCATGCGTGCGCAGGAGCACTGAGCTGCTGTGACACAAGACTCCGGACTTCACACCAACGTGCCACGTGGTCTCCCAACAGACCAGTTCTGTAGACTACAGAATATTGAGTCATTTAGGAATGCGTTTATCAGAAACAGCAAGGGACGTCAAACATCATTGATGACCGAGCTGTGGTTATTAATCGAATGACATTTTATTAACAGAATAACATATTATATTTCACAAGGTAGGGTAGAAACATCCATTAGGAGAGGTTGGCAATTATGTTGCAGTTCTGTTGTAAATTTACTTCAGTATCTGTGTGCCAAAATTATCAAAATACAATGCAGTTTGACAGTTATTGCAAAGATAAAAGAGTGCAATTTTTGTGCTTCAGAGTGCAGTTATCCATTGTATGCCGAAATATGTGTCTGTCTTGTAGACTTGCCGTTAATGACATACTTAGTGTCGAATATGTGCATGATCGTATACAGAGTGAGGCAAAATAAAATATTCCAACCCGAAAATCGCGATATCTATATAGCCTAATGCCAGAATATTTTTATACAAAATTTTCCACATTTATATTTATCACATATGTCTTCACGAGTTTAATTTTACTCAATTAACTTAATTTGGTGAAGTGGCGCAGCATCAAAGTCAATGTTCGATTTCCGCTAATCAACGGCTTATGTTACTGCTATTTTCGGCCGATCGCGATACGATACGATACGATAGTGTGTGTTTAACGTGCAGTAAAAAGCTGACGGGTAGCCAGTTAAGTCTACCACACGGAACAAACAAAAAATTAAAATGCAAAACTAAAAATAAAATGATGAGCATGATAGGTCCGGTCCAGTCCCGTTATCGTGAGGCAGTCCAGTA
>Ga0209149_1000447_pt1 | contig 17396 bp, 24 predicted proteins | sample WorMetTyACAVOLI2_FD_187423 | JGI IMG/M metagenome (GOLD analysis project Ga0209149, IMG submission 187423) | Marine gutless worms symbiont microbial communities from Max Planck institute for Marine Microbiology, Germany - Olavius algarvensis... ... | reverse complement strand
TATTTACAACCACTCGCCTAGGTTAAACGGTTCAACTGGTTAAGTGCTCTAGATTAAGCTCATCTAGAAATGATCGAGCTTTTATGAGCACTATAATCTCCTTGACCTTTGACCTTTTTTTTTTAAACAATCAAGACGTGATCAAGATGTCTGACGTCTCAGTTGGTGGAGTGAACCGGGACGTCGTGGTGGGTTCAGTCTATCTTCCGTACAATGACCAAGAACCTCCGCCATCAAAAGAACTGGTAAATCTTGTTCAGTTTTGCGCAACACAGAAACTTCCACTTATAGTGGGATGTGATGCTAATTCACATCACACGTGTTGGGGAATTAGTGATACTAACAGTAGGGGTAACGCCTTGTTGGACTATCTGGTCACTACAGAACTAGATATCTTTAACGCAGGCGTTAAACCAATGTTTGTTATGGCTAGACAGCAAGAGGTAATAGATATATCTCTCGCCACTGCCGATATAGTAACAGATGTTATCAGCTGGAGAGTCTCAGAAGAAGAATCTCTATCTGATCACAGATACATCAAATTTCAAACAAGATTAGATCACCCTATACAACCTTATTGGCGAAACCCCGGGGCTACATGATGGGACGCTTTTAATGCGGACCTCGTTAAAGCAATGGAAGGCTGCACTGAGTGTACAGGTACTACAGATGAAATTGAAAATGAGGTCACACAGCTACAAAATAGTTTGGAGACCTCTTTTAAGAACAACTGTAAAGAAAGAAAACATGCTGCAAGAAAGGGTGCCCTTTGGTGGTACCTTGAATGGATAAACTGCGTCAAGAATGTAATAACAATATTAGACGGGCATGCAGGAACTTAATTGACAAGGAAACTGCTAAGACTGCCCGTAAAAGATATAAATCGACTATACGTCAGTGTAAACGAGAATCCTGGCGCCGGTTCTGTAGGAGCGTTTCTGGCCCACGACCGGCTTCCAGGCTATTCAAGATCCTAGGGAAGGATCATATAATCTCCCTGGATAATATTCAAGTACCAAACAGTTCACATATTAGCAATACCGAGGAAATACTGAGGTACCTTCTGGATACTCATTTCCCGGGAAATACTCCTTATGGAGTTAGTAATAGTAATGCTAACTATCAGGCCTCTGATGAGGACTGGCAGATAGCAACTACTATTGTTACAGAGGAGAGTCAGGTGGGCAGTTGCTTATTTTTCTCCCTTCATATCTCCAGGTATAGACGGAATATATCCTGTCCTTTTGCAAAAAGGAATAGATGTAATAATAGGAAGACTAATAAAACTACTACAGGCAAGTATTGCACTCGGGTATATTCCTACCCAGTGGCGAACTGCTAGGGTAGTTTTTGTACCTAAGCCTGGGCTAGATGACGATCACCACCCAATTCCCCCTTATCACAGACTGTCTACACAGATGGCTCTGGGGCTGTGCTGGAAACGGGTGCGGGCATCTGCTTTAATGGACTCACGAGTGATCTATATTTTCCATTAGGACATTACACTAGTGTCTTCCAGGCTGAGACGCATGCTATCATGCAATGTGCCTTGGCCCTGAAAAGACTAGACTCCTCAGACGAACATATCTGTATTTGTTCAGATAGTCAGGCTGTTCTGATGGCCCTCTGTAACCCCAGAGTGGTGTCTAAACAGATCTGGGAATGCATTGGAGCACTCAGTGAACTTGCCAGTCATAGACCGGTCAGTCTCACCTGTGTACCAGCACACTCGGGTATACCAGGTAATGAACAGGTGGACCATTTAGCCAAGACAGCCAGCTGTCAGCCATACATTGGATCAGAACCTGCACTTCCCATGCCTTATAATGCTGTTAAGACAGCTATAAGACAATGGCATATGTACAGGCAAATAATCGCTGGCAAAACATTAAAACATGCCGGCAAGCCAAGTTGATAATACAATATTTATTATTATTATTAAAAATGTAAAGATTAGAGTGACACTGTCATGAATAACATTGCAGAGGCACTTTACAGGACATAGTAGCGGCAGGACTAGGGAGCTGCTCAGATTACCTCGGCAGAAACTCAGACTTGCCACAGGTATATTAACAGGTCATTCACAGCTGAACCGACATCTCAGTGTAATGGGTATAATTAGTGACAAAACATGTAACTACTGTGAAGAGGGACTGGAAACAGCAGCCCACTTCCTATGTGAATGTAGTCACTTTGTGACACAATGTCAGGAGATATGGGGAAAATCTTATTTACACCCTTCTGAAGCTGACTCAGTACAGAATCTTGAGATTCATCCTGAAATCACATAGATTCTCATAACACTTTAGTCCCTAGATAATAGGAGTCCTTTTGGGGATGGCCTTTGGACCCACTCAGCGGTCTCGGCCTACGGGGCTGTAAAGCCGTGCCCCTTATTGGAATTGGAAGACTCCCACCAATTTTAGTCCTTAATGTTGTTTCGTGGCAAGCTACTCCCAAACCCAAGTTGTATACCAAATTTAAAGTTGCTAGCTTTTAACAGTTGCCAAAATAATTAGTGGGTCCCAAAAGTTTCGGATGTCCCCTAGCCCAGACCCCCTCCAATTTTGGTCCTACACATAGTGCTTGGTAAGCTACTCCCGAACCCAAGTTGTATATGAAATTTGAAGTTGCTAGCTTCAATGGTTGCAGAAATAAGTAGTGGGTCCAAATTTTTTTGGATGCTCCACTAGCCCAGACACCTGCCAATTTTGGTCCTAAACGTTGTTTCTCGGTAAGCTACTCCCCTAACCGAAGTTGTGTACCAAACTTGAAGTCATTAGATTCAACGGTTGCAAGAAAGTAGGGGATCCCAAATTTTTTTTAATGCTCCTATCCCAGCCCCTGCCATTTTTGGTCCTATTTGTAAGCAAGTCCCCGTACCCAAGTGGTGTAAAAAGTTCGTAGCACATGTGCATTTGTGATGATGGGAAACGATGTGTTTCATGGAAAAAAACTAATATTTGTAATGCAAAATTTTGGGATTTGGGGGCTAACTGGGACCGTGGTTAAAATTTGTCATCGAAAGTGCCATATTTAAATCGCTGACCCTGATTTGCCTATTCACTGTGCAACTCTTACGAGACTATGATGATGACTAAGGGTAGTTTACTCTTCAGTGCCTAGTGCCCCACTGTTAAGCGTTTTTGGTCGAAAAAAGTCCAGTTTTGGGCTAAATTATGGGGGATAAATAGGGTTTAATATTAAATTTAAATCTTATGATCCTGAAAAGGCACATCTTTGAGTAAGTTCACGTCTTTCAAGCTAGTGCGCATAAAAATCCATCAACCGGTCTGACTGTAGGCAAGTCTCAGAAAAAAGGTATAAATAAAAATAATTTCCCACAGGAATTAGTTTGGCATTAATACTGTCTGAACTACTGTTCAGACTGTGATACCAATCAATATGACACACAATGTAATTTACAACACTGCAGTTTGTGCCCATACAACAAATACACTTCATTGTTAACTGCATATTTTAGAAACTGGATATTTTGTACGTAAAATTTTAACATAAGACAAAAATGATGACATAAAGCAGAACCGGAACCAAAAACAGAACTGCCTGTAAAGATAAACAGTTGTCAGTCAGAAGAACTAGTTAGTACGTCTGGACTGTTCAATTACGGAGGATGATTAAGTTGCAGAACTACCAGCAAACAAAAATGAAGAAAATCATAACAGAAACACAAGACTCGTCTACTTCTCAATTCACCACAAAATCACAGGCAGTACACTGCAGAAATCTTGTTGAGTGACAAGCAGCATCAAGATACTGACGACAACAAAAGACCAACAAACCGGAGAATAAGCACAGACAAAGCGCAATGCAACGGTTGTTCAGCTGTTAAAATGTTCCAACAAAAAATGCGAACTGCATAACGAGGTGGCTTCAGACACAAGGCTCTTCACTCTGAAATTATAGATCGACCGATCGTTTACTCCTAAAAAAGTACAGATAAAACAAAAGCAAACTTACTCTTAGCAAAGTACAATATATACGTAGCAAAGTACAATATATACATACAAAATACTGACACCATCTGTTGCACTGTGTTGTTTGCTATTCAAATGTTGCTTATTAAAATAGAAGAAAACAGACAAAACAAGAAAATCTGCAGTGTGATGCATACACGTCCCCAGAATGTGTACATTTTGATCTTTACTCGAAGTAAATCAGATCATTTGCAGTGGAGTTACTGCTAAAAACGATTTTGGCATTTACACATCCTTGACCTTTTAAAGTCCAAAATGGAGTGAGGCAACAGAGGTACCATCAGGGAACATTTTGGTCTTTTCTTGAACTAAAGCTGACAATTAATGGTGGAGTTATGGCCAAAAAACGATTTTGCCATTTTGTATCTTTGACCTGGACTTTTCAACCACCAAAATGCAATACAGCAACCATTGAGGAACATTTTGGTCTTTTTTGAAAGTGCAAATAGCTCTGTTGTCGCAAAGAGGCCATGCGATGCTTCGTGTCTGTCAGTAGTTAGCTTCAACGATACAAAACGTTGAGTAAAATCTTTTATTGTTAGTTATGTAGACAACAGATTTATCACTGCATGCATGCAGTTGAATGCACTGTTCTGTTGTCTGTGGCCTAACGTTGAGGCTTCTTGTCGTAAACATTTCGTCGTCTTCTCCCACAATCAACACCGCCACTTACTACCAGCGCTGTGTCACAACTAACGGGATGGTGGCCGTGGTCCACCGGCAACCGTGTTGACAACACCTGGCTTGTTGCAGCATTAACAGCAGGCAGAATCGCGATTTCTGCCTATCCCACCTGCATTCGACGCCTCCGTTAGGGGGGTTCCCGTCGAAGTATTGCTTTGCCGTTTGGCATGGATAAACTTGAATGGTGTGGCTACCCGATGGTGAACAATTTTTGATGATATGTTTGTTCGTTTTGACAGAATTCATGAACGTGACGGACACACACACACAGACACCGCATGACGACATAGGCCGGCTTGCATAGTACTGCGTGACAAAAATGGCTCATTTTGTGGGACAGACCCATGTATCCTGTCCAAAATAGTACCCACCTGCCAACAGTGACCAGGGGCAGGTAATGATCATGTCAGTGAACAAATGCCAGTACATACTTAAGCCTAACTGAGGTACATAGACGAGGGATTCTGGCTTCGAACAGTCAAAGTTAATTTTGCAAAAACCAAATTTCACATTATTTGCAAAAATCTGCCTGGAAAGTCGCTGTTCCATTGCTGTGACAAGTTTGCAAGTCACAGTCGTAGGCCCTATTTGCAGGGCTGTCATGACAAATGTGCTTATTACACAATCAATGACAACAACAGTGTCAAAAGCCAAAACTTTGACTCTTCAGTAAAGTTCAAACACCAAAACATCCCAACCAATAGTGACCAAAATGTGAGTACATCATGCAGACCTACCCCTAAGCAAAACACTGCATTGTTCACCTCAGGACTGACTAAGAGAAAATAAAGACAACAGTGACCTACTCATACTTTGACCACTGTTTTTCTTTGCTGGTAAGTGGCACATAGATGACTCCCATCAACTCCTTCTTCACCGTGCTGCCGTCCTGCAGCTTATCAATCTGTATCAGTGACTGGTTGTGTCCTTCTGGGCCGACGGGCAAGATGAGACGACCACCAGGCTTCAGCTGGTCCACCAGCTACACAAAAGCCACAGAAGTCCGATGAACTAGTTTAAATAATAAAACAAGAACTTATAATAATAATAATAGTAACGGATTTGTATAGCGCACACAATATGTTGAGGGCATTTATAGGCCTAAATATTACACCGTGACCTTGAAATCTAGGTTAAAGTTCACTCAAGATAACTGTGAACGAAACCATTGTATAGATCATACACGACACAGTAGTAGTCAAGTTATTTGACGTTGAATATTATCGTGACCTTGACACTCAAGGTCATTGAAAGTGGTACCATTTGAAAGCTTCGGTACGGTTTCCTGTTTGCCTTCCATAGTAACTGTGGTAGTGTTCGAACGATCCAGGGAAAAGTAAATCGGTCCGATCCAGTACTGATCAGTTTATGCAGTTCTGTGGTTCAGTACCGATCCAGTACCGCGCACGCAGAAAGCGCGGAGCGGCCCGTGTGTTAATAGCTTGTTGATAATTATCGCACATGCAGCACACTAAGCGTGGCTCCCCACCCACCCAGTTTACAGTCGTCCCTTGTATGTCGTGGTCCGGTTGTAAATTGGCCGGCGCGGACACAGTGCACGCGTTTACTTATGTCCAGCGCCGGTCCGTCTGTCAGTCAGCGATCTCCCTCCCCCAAGCTTTATGGCGGAGCTTATTGGGCCATGTGTGCTACTGTGCTGTGGCGCATTCATATAATGCGGCAGCGATTTGGCGACCAATCTGCAGGCGGTTCGGTACCGAGCCCGAGCCAACTGGATCGGGCCCGAACCAGATTCAGTACTAAGATCAGTTCGATCATTAAACTGTGGTCGTATCTTTAGCCACTTCGGAGATATTCAGCATCAAAGAATGGCCGGACCTTGAAATCTGGGTTTGGTGTCGTACAAGGTCATTGAAAATGGCGCAGTTCGACAGACCATGTATGACTTTCTATTAGTCCGCCATTGTAACCATAGCTCTGTCTTGTACCGATTGCGAGTTATTTGACGTTGAATAATATCGTGACCTTAAAATCTGGCTTAGAGGTCACTCAACGTCATTGAAACTGGTGTCATTCGAGAGCTTGGGTGCGGTTTTCTATTCACCTGCTATAGTAACTATGACTGCATCTGTAGCCGTTTGTGAGATATTTAGCGTCAAAGAGGGGTGTGACCTTGAAAACAGGGTTAGGGTTCATTCAAGGTCATTGGAAATGGCACCATTTTAGATCGCATACGAGTTCCTATTCGCCTTCCTTTTTATCTATGGCGGCAATGGCGCTATCTTGTATCGTCTGCGAGATATAGCGACTTATTGGTAGAAAAATCGCTAAATTTTTATACCCCACCTGTATTTGGCACCCCGCAAGGGGTGATCCCATCGGAATTTCGTGAAGGTGTTTGATGCTGCTAAAACTAGAATGATTGGATTACCGAATGGTGTAAATACTATGACAATATGTTAAGCCGTTTTCATCTGATACCGGAACGTGATGGACAGACAGACAGATGGAGAGACAGATTTGCTATGTCAATATCGCGCGTCAGTTTGCTGAGGTGCGATAATAATAAAATTTATATGCTGCAGAAATAACAGAATTCCACATCACCTATTAAACATGAAAATGCATGAAAATTCAGATTTTCTTTTAGAACTTCAGGTCAAGTCTCAAATCAAATCGGAAATTAGCATGAGTTACTTTTATTTCAGAGCTTAAACAAAAATATGGATCGAATCATAGGAAATAATCATGTCATGATATCATAGTGGGATATATCGCGATACCGCAATATACTACGTTGCCGGCATGGCATTAAACGGTGGTCATATGGTCGCAGGATTTGCAGTTTGCACCGTATATGCCCATCGTGTAGCCATATAATCTGTGCAACTTTAACAACACTGGCGCTGAAACCGGGAAGCCGCTAATCAAATAAGAAAGAAACACTGTCGCGATTGCATGGCAAAGGAATGAGAGAAAAACTTGACAAAACGACAATAAATGTCTACTCTTAAACTACAGTACATAATGCATCACTGTGTGAAGGGCATTTGCCGGTATCGCAGAAAAAAGCAGTTGTGACACCCCTGTTGAACAAATCATCATCTGACGTTCACGATCTTAAGAATTACAGGCCGGTATCCAATTCCAACCTGTCTTTTGTTTCCAAGCTGGTCGAGAGAGCTGCAGTTAAGCAGCTAGTTGACTATCTGGAGGTCAATGAGCTTATACCAAAATTGCAGTCAGCCTACAGGAAACATCACTCAAATGAGACTGCTGTGCTGTGGGTCTTGTCAGATATATTGATCGCGATGGACAACCAGCAGGTTACCCTCCTTGCTTTACTGGACTTGAGTGCAGCCTTTGACTGTGTCGATCATGACATCTTATTGTCAAGGTTGCAATGTAAAGATTAGAGTGACACTGTCATGAATAACATTCCAGTTTTGGCTTGGGAGCTATGACCCTGACCTGGATCCGGTCATTCCTGACTGACAGATCTCAGTGCGTCTTGTTCAATGGAAGCCTCTTGATAGAAATTATGCTCTTGTCTGGCGTTCCTCAAGGATCTGTTTTAGGACCCCTTCTGTTTTAGCTGCAGCACAGATCTTTGACATCATTGCATCATTCAGACTGTCCGGCCACACACCTATGCTGATGATTCCCAGCTGTACATCAGCGTGCCGGCATCCGAATCGCAGAAGGCTGCAGCCCAGTTGGCTGCATGTGTCGAAAGTCTCGATCAATGGATGGGATCCAGCAGACTGAAATTAAATGCCAACAAGACTCAGCTAATCTGGATAGGAACTGGGCAACAGCTAGCCAAGCTGACCGTCACTCAACCCCAGCTGATAAACTCAGTTGTTGAGTTTGACAGTACGGCCACGAACCTCGGCGTGGTTCTTGACGGTCAGCTGTCCATGTCTCAGCAGATGACTGCTGTCTGCCGCTCATGTTTCTACCAGCTACGTCAGGTAAAGTCAGTCAGGCGCTCCTTGACTAGAGAGGCTCTCCATTCTCTTATACAGGCTATTGTTCACTGTAGGCTTGACTACTGCAACTCTGTGCTGGCTGGAGTGGCCAAAGTTTATCTTCAGAAACTTCAGTCTGTGCAGAACATGGCTGCTCGTATGGTCTCTGGAGTGCGCTGAAGTGAACACATCCCCCCAGTTCTTGAAGATCTACATTGGCTACCTGTTAGTCAGTGAGTAGTCTTCAAGAGGGCATTGATGGTCTGGAAGTGTGTTCATGGTGTCACTCCAGCCTATCTCACCGACCTCTGCATACCCGCTACTGCCATCTCAGGTCGTCAGCATCTGCGATCTGCAGCGAATGGCACTCTACTGGTTCCGCGCACCCGGACTGCAACTGGACAACGAATTTTTGCAGTTAATGGACCAGCCACATGGAATCGTCTGCCACCAGCACTGCGGTCACCGAACCTGTCGGTAAGCACCTTCAAGCGGGCACTGAAAACGCACCTGTTCTCGACCACCCGGCACCACTGAGATGTTTTAATGATTCTGGTGCCGGATATAAATATCCAGACTTACTTACAATATTATCACACAGTGACACACAGTATGAGACTAACAGACTGCCAGTTTGAGAAAAATGCAGCATGCAAAAATGCTGATTGCTGGTCTGCCTCAGCAGCCTCCCTCAGGCAGCAGTAACTGAGAAGACACGGCTTTGTCTCCCCTGTTTATGTGTCTAGTTTTCAGCTGCTCTCATATTATGTCTGCGACAGTGACATCCACTGTCACGAGACTGTGACACCCACTCCGGGTGCCTACAAATACAACCAAACAAATCTCCAGTACATTTCCAGTAGACTTCCAGGAGACATTTTAACAAAATTCCAGTAGTTTTTACACGGTGATGGCCCCATGCACATGCTGATCATGTTTACCCGATGGATTTTACTTGGCCTTATTTTAGTTTTTGCAGCGCGACGCGTATGCATAGCGCGGACTATGCCGTGGCAAGATGTCTGTCCGTCCGTCTGTTCATCACACGCCAATATTGTGTCTAAATAGTTATACAACTTTTTGCACCGTCTGGTAGCCCCACCATTCTAGTTTTTCCACACCAAACGGGATGGCAATATTCCGACAGGGACCTCCCTAATGGGGTCGTCGAATGCAAGTGGGGTATGAAAAGTCAAGATTTTCGACCCACATCTCGTTCTATCTCGGAAATGATGCAAGATAGAGCCATAGTTACTATGAAAGGCGAATAGGAAACCGCACCCAAGCTTTCGAATGGTACTGGTTTGAATGATCTTGAGTGACCTCTAACCCAGATTTGAAGGTCATGATATCACTCAACTTCAAATAACTCAAAAACGGTAGCAGATAGAGCTATATTTACAATGGCGGACACATAGAAAGTCCTATACACTGTATGGTCTATCAAACGGCACCATTTTCAATGACCTTGAACAAGCTAACCCAGTTTTCAAGGTCAAGCTATTCCTTGACGCTGAATATCTCATAAACGGTTAAAGATACGGCCATAGTTACTATGGAAGGTAAATAGGAAACTGCACCCAAGCTTTCAAATGGTACCAGTTTGAATGACCTCTAACCTAAATTTCAAGGTCACGATATTAATCAACGTCCAATAACTCATAAACTGTACAAGACAGAGCTACATTTACAATGGAGGACCGATACAAAGTTGTATGTGGTCTATCGAATGGCACCGTTTTCAATGACCTTGAACATCCCCTAACCGAGTTTTCAAGGTCACGTTATTCTTTGATGCTGAATATCTCATAAATGTTTAAAGATACGGCCATAGTTACTATAGAAGGCGAATAGGAAACTGCACCCAAGCTTTCGAATGGTACCAGTTTGAATGACCTTCAGTGACCTTTTCATGGTCACGATTATTCAACGTCAAATAACTTGAAAATGGTATAACATACAGCTGTACTTACAATGACCAACCAATAGAAAGTCGTATATAGTCTATTGAAGGGCGCCATTTTCAATGACCTTGAACGACCCCCAAGTTTCAAGGTCACGCCATTACTTGATGCTGAGTATCTCAGAATCCGTACAACATACAGACATGGTGTCAATGAAATACTATTAGGAACGTACATACGCCCTACTTAGCAGACTCATTTCGAATTACCTTGAGTGACTTAGCAAAATATGCAATGACACGAAGTGTCGCGCGGTCTCTCTTTGACAGATGAGCATCGTGTTTAATTATCAGGCAGGGTCACAAATCCCCGATATCAGAGTGATCCTGCTTACTCAGTAAATGTAGCAAGCCTAAGAAAAAAGTTAATAAACTTGGTTAGGCTAGCCAGTTCCAAGTACATGTCTGCCATATCGCAGTGAGAGAGTGTGTGAGAGAGAGAGAGAGAGAGAGAGAGAGAGAGTAGGTTCTTAACGGCACATCAGCAAAAAACAGGCCATTCGGTGGCATTTGAGGTAAAAATAAAAGCAAATGGGATAATCAGGTGAACTAAGGGAAAAACTTAACGTTTAGTGTTAAAAGCAAGGGACTAGCTAATATTTATAAAAGGAAATAACAAGATTATACTTCATGATAAAACTGGATTTCTTTTATAAAATCTATGATGCATTGTCCATTGACATTTTTGAATACATCTTTCATTGAAGAAGCACTAAAATACCTGCTACGGATAGCAGCAAAATTAACACATTCAATGAGAAAGTGCTTAACAGTGAGTGGGGACTGACAAGCAGAACATACTGGTTGATTATCCCCTGACAATAGATAAGAGTGTGTAAGTCGAGTATGACCAATACGAAGTCTGATGATTAGTACAGCATCCCGACGTGACAGGAATAATTTATATTGGTAGCCACCAATAGTTGGTTTAATGACTCGATATTTATTAGCTGTGCAGCTATGTACAACCTTGTCCACGTTGGGATAAATAGCATAAAGTTTATTGCCTTGACAGGCATATCGCAGTGAACAAAATTTACAGCTGGTAACATGATATCGCCTTCATCGATTCGAACCAAAATTCCTGAATCACCTGAAGTTTACTGCAAGCAGGCCTCTCTACTCACAGGCTTTGGTATTTCAGGAGCAGCAGCTCCGACGTGAATAGCATCATACGGTGCAAACTGTTCGTATCCCAGGCGACCGTCACCGACAACAAGCTGCAACCGACCAGACTTGAGTAACTGGGCAGTGTCTGGCGATTTGTTGACGTTGTCGACTGACAACTGGACAAGTTCGTCAATGTGGTCAATGCCGACTGCCACACCTTTCTCACCTACCTGTGCAATATAACGGAAAATACACCAAATAACATCAATGCTCACCATTTCCATGACTTCTCTCAATATCCACCTCTTTGTTTTGCTCACACTTTTCCACACAGCATTAAGTGGATACACAGTGTTTTGATAGAGTCATTTATATCTATTCAGCTCCAGCAATCCAGGTAACAACATGCTCAATATCACAGGTAGTCAGTACAGTGTGATATTAAGAGAATACTAAAATCTGAAGGTCTCATACTGTTGCCACAAAAATGCTACTAAATCATGTTTTATTCCATACACACTTCATATGCATTGCTTTTATACATGAACTCATTTATCTCTGTGGTACTAAACTCCATACTAAGTCACACTTGTGTAAAAACAGTCAATGGCTTGAACAGATAGTACTGCACTGTGACTTGAGTGTTCATTCAAAGCATCATTCACAACCACATCATCCTAAGGTGGTACTAAACTGTTTTAGGACTATCCATAATGACAGTTTTACAGTACAAACGTTACTGAATATGCAAAATTTGTTACATGGTCACGTTAAAGATGCTAACTGATGTAAAGATAATCAACTGCCACTTGGCAATTATCTGTAGATACTAGACATACATTTCACTTCAAGATTCTAAGTGGTTACTTTTTTGCTGCACTGTACACCACAGTTTTAGAAATTATATTGGTCATGAATCAGAACAGTGAATGAAGTCATTTACCAGCATTGCCATACAAGCTGTGAGGTAGCCGCTGCCAGAGCCAACATCCAACACATGAGCACCATCATACATCATGTCTGACAGCAACTCCAGTGCATGAGCATGCTGCATCAATAAAACACTCAGTTATAAACTATTACAGCTACTACAGTTTACAACCAGTAAATAAGTAAGCCTATTACGCTGATGCAACCAAGAATATGATACTGTTTAGTTAACAAGTGCAGCCCACGACGACACGCTTTAAGAGGCCAGTTACTCCTGATCTCGGTAACGTTTTCTCTAAGTTTATATGTTGGTTTTCTGTTTTTCCAGTTAATGGTAGGAACGAGATAGATGGATGGACATGCAAGCAGCCTCCTAGGGCAGGGCCACATAATAAATGGTCTCAGCATTAAGGGGTGGTAAATTTGTACATGTTGTTAACTACAGATTCACTTCAATTACAAAATTATGATTCACATAAAAACAACAAAAACTGTTGCCACCAGACAAGTTTCCTGGGCTCAAAATATCCCCAGAATGCACTTGTGGATTGAACCATTGGTGCTATGCCCAAAGCCCACTGCTGGAGACTCCCTACCTGGACTGAAGGCAGCAGCAGCAGGGAGGGATGGGGAGGAACAAGAAGTTTGCAAACAGATCGCGCGTCAGCTGCAAACACAATACGTCGAGGGCATTCATGGGCCTAAATATTACACCGTGACCTTGAAATCTAGGTTAAGGGTCACTCAAGGTCACTGGAAACGGAACCATTGGGCAGATCATACACGACTTACTATTAGTCAAGTTATTTGACATTAAATATTATCGTGACCTTGAAATGTGGGTTAGAGGTCATTCAAGGTCATTGGAAATGGCACCATTTGATAGATAGCATACGAGTTCCTATCCGCCTTCTATAGTAACTATGGCCGTGTCTTTAGCCATTTCCGAGATATGCAGCGTCAAAGAATGGCCTGACCTTGAAATCACGGCTTGTACGGTAGTGGCCAAAGTAATGGGAAAGGGCGATTTTCAACCACCCACAGCGGCAAAACCACTGGACCGATTTTAATGAAACTTGAAATATATAACTACACACCAGAGGCCACCCGGCATGCAAACTTTGACGTCGATATGGCGACGTGGGTGGTCTGGGCAAATAGCCAGTTTGCCACTGTCCTTTTTTCTTTCTTTTTTTGGTTTCTTTGCCAAAGCCACAGGTCGCACTGTGCATCCGATCTGGACCAATGAGGGCTCAAAACGCGTCGTTCCGCTCAAGGAAGTGCCTTTTAAGGGTCTGAACGATGCACCCCTAAACTTTGGTGGTGAAATCTCCCAAAAACTGAAATTTTGGGGGGTGTGAATAGGACTTTCAAGCCTGAACGAAAAAAAATTCAAATCCTTATAACTTGAAAACTAAATAGCGGATCATGACAAAATTTTTACAGGAGGTACGCGCCACGAATGACGCTTCGTGGGTGGTCACATGGCTCACCCAAACAAATCCACGATGGCGGCGCATACCATCTTTAATTTTGGAAAAATATCAATAACTCCGGATTGGATAAAGATATCAGCACCAAATTTCATGGGAAGATGCGTCACGGCCATGCATAGACGACCACGTGACCAAAAGTCGAAACAGGAAGTTAATTTGCGCGATGACATCAAACGAAGGTCTGAAGCATATGTGCGTCGATCTCATTGACTATAACAAATATTAGAACCAAATTTTGTACAGAACACAAGAACCACATTATCAACATGCCGGAATGGCCAAATTCACATAAACTGAAAATCCAAGATGGCGGCGGCCGCCATCTTGAATTTCGGAAAAACGTCAATAACTACGGACTGGATAAAGATATCTTGCATCAAATTATATGGCAAGATGCATCACGGCCATGCGGAGATAACCACGTGACCAAAAGTCGAAACAGGAAGTTAATTCGCGTGATGTCATCAAATGAAGGTCGACAGCATATGTGCGTCGATCTCAGTAACTAACAGATATTTGAACTAAATTTGGTACAGAACACAAGTACCAGACTATCAAGACGCCGGAATGGCCAACACATAAACAGAAAATCCAAGATGGCGGCGGCCGCCATCTTTAATTTCAGAAAAATGTCAATAACTCTGGACTGGATAAAGATATGTTGCATCAAATTATATGGGAAGATGTATCACAGCCATGAGGAGATGACCACGTGACCAAAAGTAGAAACCGAAGTTAATTCGCGTGACGTCATCAAATAAAGGTCTGAAGCTTATGTGTGTCGATCTCAGTGACTATAACAGATATTTGAACCAAATTTGGTACAGAACACAAGTACCACACTATCATGATGCCGGAATGGCCAAATTCACATAAAATCCAAGATGGCGCAGGCCGCCATTTTGAATTTCGGATAAATGTCAATAACTCCAGACTGGATAAAGATATACTGTACCAAATTATATGGGAAGATGCACCACGGCCACGCAGAGATGACCACATGACCAAAAGTCGAAACCGGAAGTTAATTCGCGTGACATCATCAAATGAATGTCTGAAGCATATGTACGTTAATCTCAGTGACTATAACATATATTTTATCCAAATTTGGCACAGAACACAAGTACCACACTACATACATGCCGGAATGGTCAAATTCACATGAACTGAAAATCCAAGATGGCGGTGGCCGCTATCTTGAATTTTGGAAAAATGTCAGTATCTCTGGACTGGATAGAGATATCTTGCACCAAATTATATGGGGAGATGCATCACGGCCGTGCAGAGATGACCACATGACCAAAAGTCGAAAGGGAAGTTAATTCGCATGACGTCATCAACTGAACGTCTGGAGCATAAGTGTGTTTGATCTGAGTGACTATAACATATATTTGAACCAAATTTGATATAGAGCTCAAGCACCGCACTATTAACATGACGGAATGTTCCAAATTTACATGACTAAAATTTCACTGACTGATTGTGTGTGTGTGTAAAAAAAACTCAAACTTCCCCTAAAATATAGAAAAACTGCACACAGTCTATCTAAAGTTGTATAAGCCAAAGCTCTAAAACAGCAAAAATTAAAATGTTTATTAATTATAAGCATAAAACATATGTGCTAGCTTAGACATTTAAAACTGGCAGTTGACAGATTTAAATGTGCTAGCGCATATATTTCACGCTTATGATTAATAATCATTTTCATTTTTCCTGTTTTAAAGCTTTGGCTTATACAACTTTAGATAGACTGTGTGCAGTTTTTCTGTATAATGTGGGTTAAGGATTGTTCAAGGTCATTGAAAATGGCGCGGTTCGATAGACCATGTATGACTTTCTATTAGTCTGCCATAGTAACTGGGTAATTTCCACGCAAAAAGTAGAATTATTGTCCATTGTTATTTGTATGAAATAGATGTGGGATAGGTGCATATTTTACTCACATACATTATCCACTACCGTTGCTGCAATAATTATTACAAAAATAAATTTAAGAAGTAATTAATGTCTGATAATAGATTGAAGGCATGCGTAGCCGTAAAGCCGAATGGTTTGTGTCCAAAACGTCGAACTGGTGACGCTGCGAAGATTTCTGAAATTATAGTTTAAATTTTCTAATAATTTTTGTTCTTATTACTCATGATGGACATCTATGTGCTTAAATAAACTTTGCTGTAAGATTATTATTGGTTTTCTTGCCACATTGACTAAATTATGTTGTCACATTTTTTTCGGCGTAATCTCTGTTACCGAGGTGGAATTTGGGTCCCAGGTGATGATGTTTAGCAAAATCTTCATTATACTGACTCGGGTAATAATGTCCTTGACATCAGTTCCTGACAACCATTTGTTGTGGGTGTGTGCCAAGTTTAGAAAGTTCCTAAATACTTCATGCTTATCGTGTAAGTCAAACAGTATGTTAATTCGTGGTAATATCTGTTACCGGTTTTCTCACAAATACAATAGGTAAAACACTGTAATGTTTGCAGCAGAAAATACAATTGTTATTATGCTGTTGTTGAACTACGAACGTGAGCGATAACGTTTGCGGACGTGCAGATTCATGGTCCACAATGACAGAATGTAATCTCTGTTACCATGCTTTTGGTAACGAAGAAGAGGTTGTCATGGCAAAAGAAAAAGGATCAAAGAAAATGGAAAGTTCGAGGCCGAGGCCAAAAGCCTGAGGCCGAGGCAAAAAAGTCCCAACGCCAAGACCGAGGCCAGAGGTTACGAGGCCAAGGCTGAGGCCAAAATAGGCTTTAATATAATCTGCTAAGTATACCTGAACAAGAAGTTGCATATACGTGTGCTCGTTTATTAATCATCAGTACTGCCGGTCGAATGATCAGTGGTTAGTTGATATTTTGGTGCATACAGCCTACCTGCCTTAACCAGTCTAGTCTCATTTGTGACAGTGTACTAGTTGTGATTAGTTGCTCTTTGTCAGTACTGCTAAAATCTCTTTTACGTTACTATGTAATCTCTGTTACTTTTCATAATCTCTGTTACAGTGTTACTGCTCTTGTTTGCCACTGTTATACTGCAGTTTTGCAGCTTGATAGTTTTCAGTAAATTCTATGTATTGTGCTTACTCAGTCTGAATGAGAAGTTGCAAAAGTGAAGTTGCACTTTATTACAAAGTGTTACATGCAATTGTCATTAGGCCTATACGTGTTATTTTGTTTTGCAATTTTTCCTGTCCCTAACGTTTGCCATAGACTATACAAGTAAAATTTCATAAAACAAACCTATTATTTTAAATACTGACATTTATTGTCTT
>Ga0209149_1000446_pt1 | contig 17418 bp, 14 predicted proteins | sample WorMetTyACAVOLI2_FD_187423 | JGI IMG/M metagenome (GOLD analysis project Ga0209149, IMG submission 187423) | Marine gutless worms symbiont microbial communities from Max Planck institute for Marine Microbiology, Germany - Olavius algarvensis... ... | reverse complement strand
AGCGTACGGTCTAGAGTCACCCCAAGATAGGTTGGGTGGCACTCATGCAGAAGGCGCAGGCCATCCAGATAAACTGACAGTTCACGGGTAGCGCTGGTATTATGCAGGTGGAACACACTGCTGATTGTTTTGGAGGCGCTTGGTTTAAGTCGCCACTGTCGACAGCAGAGTGACATCCGCGCCATATCTGAATATACCCAATTTAAATCTGCTGAAACCCCACATGAGTGATGCGTGCTACCCCCTGGCGACTACGTTTACATCGCTTGAATCTGGCGCCTTCGTCAGATGATGACGTTTTAATTGCAATTTGCGTGCAATCTACTGCTCTAAATTACATTTTGTTAATACTTAGAAACGCAATGTTGGCGTAAAAATGAGACATTTGTTTATGTTTTCATGTCGAAATTATTATAGTAAAATACCTCATTTACGGTCTTAAGATTATTGTAAGTTCTAAGTTTGTAAGTTTGTAAGAGGGTGGCGCGGTGGCTTAGTGGTAGGGCGTCGGACTTGCGATCTAGTAGTCGCGGGTTCGAGGCCCGGCCGCGACGTTGCTGCGTAACAACCTTAGGCAAGTTGTTCACACCCTACTGCCTCTGTCACCAAGCAGTATAATTTGGTACCAGCGAAAGCTGGGAAGTAAACAGGCATATCGCGTGGTGCACCAACCCGTATCACGTGGTTTCGCAGTGTTCGCTGATGCCTGGCTGTCGGGTTGGCTTGCGGAGATCAGCGCCGACTTACGGGAAAACGGTAGCGCATTAGAGGTGGTGCTCCACGACTATGCGCTATACAAATCCACGTTTACTTTACTTACTTTACTTTACTTCACTGCTTTGGTTGGGCAGTTGTAAAAATACTGCTGTAGCACTCTACAAATATTTTCTTGGAAAACTTGGGGCACCTCTCACCAACCCGGGTAAACCTTGAAACAGACATTAAAACTGTTATGTGTGTATCTTTTCTGATGTAAAAATGCAGGAGTACTGTATTGCATGAAATTAGGTTTATCTCGAGAAAGCAGACTCGGATGCGGGTACATTGAAAATGTCTCAGAATTCTTCAGATGAAGATCTCACAAGGATTCGACCTCACTTTTCAGTTGTCAGTTCAGGTTCGTATGTGCCCACTTTCGTGTCCATAGCATGAATCAAATAAGTTTAAATGTTGCTGTTGTTATAGCAGTCCAGTCTATACTTTTTTATGCACCTATGACAGTTATATAGTGCCGTGTATTTAACTGGCTAATTTTCATGATCATCATTGGTTAGACAGGTTCTCTTTCATAAGTCTCGTAGATATGAAGATTGCTGAAGTGCGATTTTCAGGCCGGTGCTCTTCCCGACATTCAACTGACAGTGTCAAAATACTGACAATATGTGACAGTTGTATATTGTGTTTAAATGACTGAATTTTTGCTATGAATTTTCTTTAGATGTCCCAGTTGTGTTTTTTATTAATTGCAGAAATGTAACAACAAAATGAAAGTTTGTATTCAAGGATGCTCAATTGCTCGTATATATTTTTTTGTGTTGTCAGAAACTATTCTTACCACTACAGTGCAAGGGTAATGATGTGCTAACATAGCAACTGCGTTCCTGTGCTTATACTTCCTCGGGCTATGCCGACAGTGGAGGCATAATGTTTTCACTATCTCCTGTTGTTCGTCCTGTGCCAACATCGACTTGCCTTCAGGGACGGCGATTGCATTTCTGGGCCAATGTGGACTTGAGTCCATTCCAAAGCCAATACATAGTCCGTGTGTGCAGGCAAGTCCATGTTGGCCTGGTGCTGCACCCACCAACAGGGGAGGGCAAGTGAGTCCATGTGGACGGGCCAGTCTATGTTGGCCTGTGAATGCACCCGCTTGCAGGCGGGCGAGTCCGTTTCAGGGCCAACATGGACTCGTTCACAGGGCGAGTGAGTCCATTACACACGTGCACCTGCAGAGGCATCAGATGACTGCAGGTGTCTTCTAGCTGTGTAGTTTTGTTAATATTGCAGAATCCACGAATGTTGCTGATACTGAAGCAAGTATGTGGACAACGGTAACAGCTAGTCAAGATACGTCACCACGGGAGGTACTGCGCACAGCATCTGTGCCTGCTGATCAGCTTGCTAGGATTGAGGCCACTGTCATCACTGCTTGCAGCAAAATTCATCAAGGTAACAGCATTGGTACTGCTGTCAGTAAGAACCTGCTCTGGTGATATTCTCCAATTTTAAACTAATTCAGTGGCATTTTTGTCATATGAATTGTTGTGCATGTTTTTTTGTCAGACCTGCCTGTCAAAGGCAGTGTTATGTATGATGGTGATGATGATGATGACGTATTATTGATCGATGTCAGCCAAGAGTCGATTGCTGGTCGAATGGTGTCGACTCCACTCCTGGGTCATCCAGCAGCCATTGACATTAGCGATGTAATCTCTTCAATACGTGGTAATCTACTGTACACCTATGTTATTGCACTTTTTCTGTAGGCATGGTTTTTTTAGTGTTATGTCATTTTCTCATTCATTGTAAATCTTTACATTATCAAAAACTACTGTATGTGCTGATTATGTAGCACATGTACTTTTTGTCAAGTTTAGCTATGCCAGAGTTTGACATAGGCATAGGCAGCATGACTGTCCATCTGTCCGTCTGTCGGTCTGTATGTCTGTCACATGCTGATGCCAGAGCATGACAGGCATAGGCAGCATGACTGTCCATCCGTGTCCGTCTGTCTGTCCGTCTGTTACACACTGATACTGATTCGAAACTTATGACCATACAATCATGCAATTTCACCATCGGCTAGGCAAGGGACTCTAGTTTTTTAGCACCAACTTTCATACCCTAGTCTGAGAGGAACACCCTTTGCAAGGAGTTCAAACTAAACTGGAGTGGATAAAAATGGTGAAAAATGCAGATTTTCGACCAGTAAATCATTTCACCTCCATGGGCATATAGTTACAATGGAAGACTAATAGACAGTCAACTGATACCAATTTTGATGACCATTAAAACCATGAACAACCATATGGCACCATCTTACTCTGTAAAGCTTTTACCAGGGCTCGCTGTGTATAAGTGAATGAAGATATCCCCTACTATCAGTGGCAGAAAGATAGCCCCGAGTCCATAGGTTTCCACGATGTACATATCGTTCATAAGTGGGCAGGTTGAGTGAAACCTAATCTAGATTGCAAGATCATGGTATTCTTCAACATCAAATATCTCAAAAATGGTAGAAGACAGAACTACACTTACGATGACAGACTGATAGCAAGTCATATACGATCTATCAAATGGTGCCATTTTTAATTACCTTGAATGACCCCTGACCCACATTTCAAGCGCATGCCATTATTCGACGTTCAGTATCTAAAAAATGATACATCATAGCAGGGTTTATTTTAGGCCTCTGAAAAAAGGTGTAGTGCTACCCCTTGCCATTGTAAAAGAGGGGTAGAGCTACCCCTTGAATATATAAAAAAGGGGTAGCTACTCCTATATATCTGGCCCAATCATTGATACGACTAATTACTGGTACAGAAAGACTACTGACTTAGTATCCAGTTTGCATTATTAACGCTAACGCATCCAACCAACAACGATGATTGGTGAATTTAGCGTGGCATAATGCGTCCATTGTTAGCCATTTCTCGCGAAAACAAACCATTATTCACCCAAAACTACTAATTTACTACGTATATGTAGTAATGTAGAATGCGTAACGCTACCCTTGTGTTGCCATTTAAAACGCGTAGTCCTACCCGTCGCCATTATCTTTTACGCGCAATTTTCCGACCGTTTTCATTTTTTACGCGTACTACGCGTGCTAAAATAAACCCTGCATCATAGGGCCATTCTGGAATGTCAAAATAGGAACTTCTCTGATATATTGAATGGTGCAATTTCCAATGGTTCATGATATTTTTCACGTCTGATCATTCAAAAATGGTACGAGATAGAGCTATACTTATAATGGCAGACTGATATGTTATATATGATCTATCGGATTTTCAGTGACATTGAATGAGCTCTAATGCAGATTTCAAGGGCATGCCATTTTATTCGATGTTGAGTATCTCTGAAACAATACTAGACAGACATATTGCTACTACCGACCACTAATTGAAAGTGATATGTCGCCTAAAAATTGTGCATTTGCTAATGACTTTGATCGATCTTCAAGGTTATTTCAGCCGTTTTTGACTGAAAATAAGTGTAGGATACTTCCTTTTTCTAATAGACTTCTGTTTTCATTGCCGCAGTGTCATGATATCTTGTTTGCTATATATATGTCAAAGTAAAGTTACAGTCTTCCATTTCAGATGATGTTTTGCTGCATTTACTCTCTTCTGTGTGCACTCTATTTGTTGAATTGATTACTGTATTCTGTCATTGTAGATAATGTATCAGATGGAAATTTATCTCAAGAATTTGAAGCAGATGTGTCCGGAGATTTGTCTCAAGTAGCTGAAGCAGGTGGCATCAGTGGTGATGAAGAGGCTGAACAGAATGAAGATATCTGGCTGAGAGCTGATACTACACCTCCAGCAAAGTCTTACAGCAATGAAAAGCCTGTGTATGATGGCACTTTCAGAACTTTTTGTATAATTCCCTCTACAACTCATGATACTATATTTATATGTACATGGTGTCCCAATAAAAAGTGACCACAACAGTGTTTCACCATTATTTCCATAACCACTGGGAATATGACGCCAATTTTTTTGCAGCAGTACATGTATGTACTGTCGTCATTTCTACATCATATTATGTCTAGTTTCATTCATGAATTTTCAGTTTGCAAATTTTAATAACTTTTTTTAATCGTCTGTGCATGTCTAGTTTCATTCATGAATTTTCAGTTTGCAAATTTTAATAACTTTTTTTAATCGTCCGTGCTGGCAATTTTATAAGTAAAATTTTTAACACCAAGAGACTAACTGAAGGCCGATAGAAAAAGACATACTAACAAGTTACCAGTACTTAAAAAACTGTTCGGATACTAAGTTACGACCAATGAAACGGTAAAGAATGTGTCCAGTAAAGTGTTCAGTGTATTTGCCAGCCTTGTTCATGCACACCTGCAAATGCTTGCAAAAGTTTTGAACAGCCTTTGCCACTGGCTTCTGAGGAACTTTGTTCCAGATCTTCTTCAATGTGGTGCAAAGTTCCGCAGTTGTTGATCACTTTTTCTTTAGCTTGTGGTAGGCTTCTAGCATGGCGCCCCGCACATAATAGTCAACAACAATGGTCGTTGCATCATGTTTCTGCTCTTGCAACGTGTGAATTCTAAGTTTGTTTTCCAGATAAACTTTTTGCACGTCACTGATGCTGAACAACTTGCATTTAAAATTTGTTTAGCAAAAACTGTCGATTTAAGCACAAGTATTTTGTTTACAATTACAAATTTCAACACACAATGATGTCACATTGATGTCATTTTTGGCAGCTGATTCCATGTTTTCTCAGCATATCCATAGGGATTCAAATTTTGATGTTAGAAATGTGCTAGTGTTAATAATAAATTGGCATTAAAACTACAAATAAAGACATCTTTTCAGTAAAGTTAGTACATTTATATAATAATGTTACGTAGCCTAATAACCCTGCCAAATTTTTATTTTTACAAGCCAACCACTGTGGAAATTTAATAATAAACCATTGGTGGGGTCACTTTTTATTGGAACACCTTGTATATTCTGCTTTATAAACATGCTGTTGATTAAAAATGATATATGACTAAGTGGATATAGTTTGCTTCTGACGGTTGCTGAATATATATGCAGCTGTATTGGTAGTTTACGTGTTTGTTCCATTCGACCAGGCTCCGCTTAGTGGTAAGTCGTTGCTTTCGTTCAACCAAGTTGCTGTTTATTATTATCAAGGTAGGTGCAGATAAACCACCTCATAACTAGCTTGGCCATTTTGTTGGTTGGTGCAGCGAGTACCAGTGAAAAGGCACTGCCTGGTGCAATAACCCTATGTCCATAGTTTTATCACCTAAGTGTTGTCTGGCTGAAGGGTATAGTGATGGATGTCATCACCACCCTGTGTGTCTCAGTTTAGTAATACTTTATCTAACTGTGTGAATTATTGGTGGCATCAGGATGGCTATCTGATGAAAATTGTTCCTGAAAATGTACAACGTTATCAGTCGGCACATCCCAGTTTTCAGATGGATCTGCGCGGCATGTTCTGTTAGTTTGTGTGTTCTCCATCAGCCATTTTATTATACTGTTTAATACTGGTGGCGGTGAGTTTGCTTCTGAATGTGTGAGTGAGGAAAAAGATGCCATTTTTGTTGTTGGTTACAGACGTCCGTGTAAAATGCAGTCACAGTTACCTCCGCAGCCAAGAAAGTCATCTTCCAAATGTTTAGAGGCTGTGTTTGAAGTCACCAAGACTCCAACTGCAGTGAATGATCAGGCTTCGGTTTGGAAGAACAAAAGTTCAAAAGTTCAGAGCAAGCAGATGAGCAGCACGCCTGTCGACCACAATGCCAATGAGTTGCATTGTCTGCCAGTTAGTAGCTTCTATATGTCATGTTACTGGTAGTACACTGAGAGTAACAAGCTATTGTGTTAGTTGTTTAAGACACCAATAAAAACTGTGTGTTATGTATTGTTTATGAAAACGTTTGTAGTCTATAGTGCCAAATTGTGGGGTATGTTCTGGCAGTTACCATTGTGGTCATATTTATATACTAGCAGCTATGCTGCTAGATGCAGCTTCAGTTAGTTCCTCTCCATCTGTGCGACTCCTTGCATTCCCCCTTTCCCTCCTTTTCTCCTTGACCTTCCCTTTTCCCTCTTTACCCTCCTACCTCCTATATGCCTGTGTGGCTGTTGTTAAGCGCCTCACTTTACTTTAGTAAAAGAGGCACTTATTGAGATAGGCTGTGTCGTGACATCGTTGGTCGTTGGTTGTTGGTTGGTTGGTTGGTTGTCACGCACGTGCACTGTGGCCAAACGGTGCATCCTAGGCCTATAGTTACTATGGAACACTAATAGGAAACCCTACCCCAGGAATTCAATGGTACAAATTTCGACCCCCTGGGGTGACCCCTAACCGGGGAATGGGCCCCATGAGGCGCTTTTTGCATGAGACCTCTTGTTTCTGCTGCTGATGGAACAGTGATTGACAGGTGATTGAAAGACAGACGATCTAACAAGTTCATTAGGTCCAACATCACATATAGGTTTGCTGTGCACATTGCCGTGAACATGTGCTCCTTCCCACGCCCGTCCTCCAGCATGCTGTGGGACGTATCGCAGACTAACGTGTCAGCAGTTTGCAGCATAGAGCATTCTCATCGGCCAGTGTCAGAGCTAACCTGTGAAATGTGAGTCAGACCCACATATAAGATGATGTCTCGATTTATTTGGTAAAAATTTGCCCAGAATTTTTCAACTTACATGGAGGAATATATGTGATTATATATTATACGTTGTAATGTACATTAAACTTTGTAAGCTATTGAGTTTTCAATTGACACTCACCGACCACTGATCTATTATATAGAAGTTAGTATTTTTCCAAATAAAATCAGCAATTTTTGATCATTTCATCAAACTTCAGGCTGGTCGCACCATTTGCTGTCAACGATTATATTCATACAATGGTTTGTTTAGAAAACAGATTCCACCAGTCCGATTCTGTGTGTGCTGTCCCTATTCAGTTTATCAGAGATTAGACTATTTCTATGGTGTGTTTATTTTACAGCAGTTAAGTACATCATCCATTGTGCCTTGTGAGGAAAGTGAGACGCAGCTGTATATTGCAAATTCACTAGAAGTTAGAAGTGACGAGATCTGTGCAGAATCTGTTCTTAGTGCCGATGATGCCGTACTGCAGTTGGAGGCCATGAAGGGTAATACTGCTGATGGAAATCTGAGGCCACGCTCATTCATCAGCAAACAGCATGCCACTAGCACTGTTGTTGATAACACTGGTATTTGCGGTCAGCCACAGGCTAGAAGACATACTAATTTTAGCAGCAACCAGAAGCCATCTCATGCTACCTCCTCAGGTGATGCAGATTGTTTTCATCACAAGTCAGTGTCTACAAGCCATTGCTCAGATGCGGAAACTGATGCAGGTGATAAACATATATGTCCTCTACTGAAGAATGTCTGCCATCCAGGAGCTGTCGATAATAATTCTAGCTTACAAATGAAGCAGAAAGAAATCTTGAAATTGTCATTGCAGGTTTGATTGCATTTCTGCTTCTTTATTTTATAATTAGAATGTTGCTATAGTACTATGCAGGCTTATATTGCATTATATTTGCTGTTTGTGTAACATGTTTTATTTCATTGTGAAGTATGGTATTAATTTTTCTTGCTATCAATTTGTGCTCTTGTCATTAATATTCGATAATACAAGGGTCGTTCCATAAGTAAGTTACAAAACGACATCATTCTGTTAATTTTCATAATATGAAAATTTGGAAATATACGTTTTACAGGGAATTTAATTGGGGACACGTACTGGGATTTTTATGACGATGACGTCATTGCTATGATGTCACTTGTACTTAGAACGCAGTCAGTATTTTGCCCAGCAGTTTTCTTTTGCAGTTCACAAGTGTTGAACAGCATTGTCAGTTAAACGAGAAAAGTGAACGAGTCCAACAAGCTAACGTGTTTAAACGTTAAATATTAATGTTTCTTTTTCAACGTATCATCAAAATTCATGTAAACTTTATCGCATCACACGCCAGTTTGACCGCACGAGGGAATCGACCGCTGCGATAGTTGCATCGGTCGTCGAAACAACATGGCGACCATGTTCTTCCTTATCAACCACACTTGTCGACATGTATTGTCGGTCTTGTAAAATACTTGTCACCATATACTGGACGCATCTCAGACTGAATGGCATTTGTGCTAAGTCCTTTTGCCCACAACAAACAAATAACAGAAGGCTGTTCCTTGCTGGATGATTTCACCGGCAATGTTTATAAATGACGTCATCATAATGAAACTCATACCTCATACTCGGACTTAAATCCACTACAAAATGTATATTTAGGAATTTTCATAGTCTAGAAATTAACAGAATGATACCGTTTTGTAACTTATTTATGAAACAACCCTCGTATTAGTGGAGAGGAATGCTGAACATAGAAATGAAGAAATGTGGAAGTGATAAAGTGCCAGTTTGACTTTCTGTTCCAGGGAAATGTTTCTGTCAAAAAATTATATTTCGCTTTTGTTTTATTTTTAGAGTTTATTTTGTTAAAGTTTAGGTTTAAAAAAATATGTCATAGTCAGTGTTTGAGAGACATTGATTGTGGAATGATTCCAAAGTGGATAGTTATATAGTTCATCGACTCTGCTGTATTAATATGATTACTGAATTAAATTGAAACAGATCTGTTGTGTTGACTGCAGTCTGAGGTGGAGGTTTGTTGTCTACTGTCATGTGATCAGATCCAAGACCTAGATGCGTGTAGCTTGCTTCATTACCCAGGCATTGTCAACAGTGACGTTTCTGCAGGTAAATGTTGAACTACAAAAGCGTGTCATTAACCACTGTATGTCAGTTTTCACTCATCATAAATGGTATGTTCTCAGAAACTGCTTATACGATATTGCACCATTATTTATCTGTGTTGAAAGTGCTGTTAAATGCAACAGTACCATAAAGCTCTATGTTTCTGGCAGACTTAAAACACAGTAGTATAAGTAATCTTTTGTGTCATCTGATATATGCAGACTTTGACTGATGTGTTAGATTAATAATTTTGTGTTATTTTGTGTGTGTATTGTTAATTTTTCTTTGCTATCATATGGTGACGAATAAAGTTATATACATTAGGTTTCAGGGTTGGCAAGTTTGTGCCAACATCAGTTTAAACCACGGTTTAAACTAGTCTTGCAGAACAATGTGATGTTTTTACATCATCATGTACACTGGCAAAACTGGTCTTTTGTTATCATATGCTTAGTGGAAACATTGCTGCTGACAAATATTAAACCTGAAAATACTTTTCTTAGATTATAGAACACAAGTAGTTGTGTCACCACTTACTATTTTACTACTGCTGTGCAGGCATTATGTGAGTAAAAGTATGTGGTCTAAGTTGACCATGTAGCATTTGTAGAATTTTGAACATTCATTGTCATATTAGAATTAGTTTGACTAGGCCTGGCAGGTGACTAGGTCTTTTGTCGTAGCCTAACAGATGTTGCTGTTTTTGCTGGAAATGACAACTGATGATTGATATGAGGCACATTTGCATGTTTTAAATAATAACCAGCTGCTGCACTGAATAAGAATTCTTCGTACCATCTCATGATACCGGCATTTTGGTTTTTACCGCTTTTAACCGGTTTAATCTGGTTTAAACCTCAAGTTTGGCAGAAACAGGTTTTTGCTGGAAAAACCCAACCCTGTTAGGTTTCCTTTGCTTCAGGTGATATTTCTGTAGTTCTGTTTAATGTTAGTTGAATTTATGAGGTTAGTTGGCGTTATTGAATTTGCAGTAGTTTTCAGTGCTTTTGTGACGTAGTCAAGCATTGTCGTATTGATGTGTTGCTGTTGTTGCTAGATGAGCTGGAGGCATTTTAATACCGGTAATGCTGTTGCTGGTTTTTGTGAGCTATTTTTTCCAGTTGTGGTGTGGTGATGTTTACCACATTATTCAGTTGTGCTCTGAAAGCGGTTGTTTCAACACTCAGTGTTAGTCTGGTGTCTTATGTGTTCATCTGAGTTAAGTGTTGTTCAGTGTTGTTCATCGGAGACAGTTCCCACAGTAGTTCTATATGTGCACCTGGTTCAGTTCTTGCTAGTTATATTAGTATTGACATTTTAATCAGTGCCCCTAAACAATATATCTTTAACTTCTTAAATGAAATAAAAAATCTTGAACAAACTTCAAATTCTGCAGGGCATGATATAGCCTTTTTGTGCTGAAAGTGCCATTGAACAACCAACCAACCTTATATTAGTATTGAATCAAGATGTGTCGAATCAGGTGATACTTAAGTATTATGTTATTATTATGTTTATACTTCAGTTTTGTATCTGTCAGATGGAGTTATTACATTTTATTGTTCTTATTAAATGTTAATTTGTTGCAACTTGTGGGCTGAGGACACATTTAGCTGTTAGAGTAGTTAAGCTATGTACAGTTTGTGCTCGTAATAACATACATTTTGAAACGCATTTATCTGTACTAGTCATTGTGGTATGGTAATTGTGTAAGTGTAGTGCATTCACAAAACCATATGCATCTTAGGTATACAATTAACTCCAGAAATCTGACCGTGTTGATAATTTACAGTAGAACTTGAAAAGCTACACAACTCAAGAAGGTCGAGAATGATACCTCCAACAGGCCTCCAAATTTATCTTTGGCTTAGTGTGATCTTAACCTTTGACCTGCTGCAGCCCCAAAGTTGAACGTTTCTTGCCCTTTCCCCATGTATCACTTGTGCCAGTTAGTGTATTCCACTTCACAATTAGAATTGAAATATTTTTTCAGAAATGGAATGCTCTAGTGGCACTTGGCATCAAAATTGGTTCGTTAGTTTTCAAGATATCGTGTTAACAGCTTTGGTAACAGACAGATGAAGAAATGACAGGTTGAAAAGTTATGACTGTGATTGCCAGTCATCTTCATGCAGTAATAACACTTGCTCTTTTGCAAGATGTGTTAAAACAGATGACCAGTAGAGGTTGTTCTGTAGAATTCAGCATAGATGTCAGTGCACAGTAACTAAAGCAGTGGGTTTTTTTGAGTGCTGAAGGTCTAACAAAATACTGTCAGCCATGAAGTTTGACAATTTTACTTTAGTAGACTGCACAAAAAATGTAGATTAAAGATTGATTCTTTGTGCCAGAGTTAGGCACGATTTGTTGGGAGTTACTAGAAAACGTATTTAACATTCACTAGTCTAGCAGTTTGTTAGCGTAACTGCTGAACTGTATGTCACTCACGCTTACTGCTGGCATTTACATTTTACGTGCTGCATACTTTATTTTAATTGCTGCAACCACAAATTATGTGTACATTTATGTTGAATGATAGTGTGGTGAGATGATAATGACAAACGTTTTTTGTTGAAGTTGAACTTCAAAATTTATTGTCATTATAACTCCAGTACAGACTAAGTACATTCCATTCTCTTTTCCGAGATTGGGGAACACCGGGCCTGGGTTTTTCCTTGGAATTTTTTAAAAATTTAGGTGCAGAGTGGTGCACCTGAAGCCATGTGAGCCACTGGGCACTTGGCAATTTTTGGAACAGACTCCTCAGTCCATGTATGTCCTTAACGTTAGGATTTTTGCATCTTGTGTTTATTTTGATGTATTGGGATGACTGTTATATGTTACAGCATCGTCACTTGTTCGTTGTCTGTTGCTGCTCTTGGCTAAAGACTGGCTACCGCTTTTAATAAGTATTTTACGTATGTTACATAATTGACATTCTGCACATGCATCTGTGTATATTTGACCAGAAGATTGTTACGTGATGCTGAGTGCGACCTGTTAGCAATAGCTAAGCTATTTGTTTTTCTTTAGGGCTAAGATTAGTGTATTGATGTTTTTTCTAGTTGTGATGTTCACGTTTTTCGTTGTGCTCACAAAGCCGTTGTTTCTACGTTCATTGTTTGTCAGTTTAACGTGTGTTGTTTTTTATTGCTGGGTGTTTTTTTTTCCTGCCATCAGCTCTGGCCGTCTTTTGCTCAGTCGTAGAATACTGTTATTACCATTACTATTATTACTTTTACCATACGTCTTGCAGTACATTAAAAGCAACCCAATGGCCACATTAAACCGCAGAGCAACGAACCATTATGCAGCAATACACGGCGATTGGCACAGTGGCCGTTGATGGGTGGGCTGTTACATTTAGTGGAGCGAGGAAGGGCCTGGGCGGGCTGCGGCCCCGCCCAGGCCCCTCCTCACTGTACCAAATGTAACAGCCCACCCATCAACGGCCATGTAGCAATTTCATATTATTCCATGGGACACGTAAGGGTTAAAAGACAATTACAAAAGAAAGCTTATGCAACGCGTATGTATGTTGCTTAGTTTAGTTATCTCCAGATCCTGTCGTACTAGTCTTGTCGGCACCCAACCTCATGCCGCCTGTGAACCACTCTGGTTCCGTGGCTACCAGCTCTCCGCTCTCGCCAAGCCCCTCTACGCTTAAAACTGGCAATCGACAATCTGCTAAATGGCTATATCTGATGGCCGTTGTCCTGTAAATCTACACAGATGGGGCCTTGTCGAACTAACTGTCTGTGAATGCGGCCAGTATCAGACCATGAAGCATAGTCGACACGTGTCCGTTAACAAAATTTGAAGGCGCTCTGCAGTCGCTGCACAAGGCGGAGACGACGCGCGCAGCTGGTGGTTATAGACTGAGCAGCACATTCAGGTATTAAGACAGTTCTGCTACGAAATGTGTCAAATTTCGGTATATGATGTTATGGATATTGATGAACGCCATACTAACAATACTGTATAGCTTTTTTCGGACATGACTCCGTCGACGCAAGTGTTATCAATGCCTGCGTCTTAGCAGATTAACGTAGCCAAGTTCACCACTCGAACAAAATGAATGATTATTTATAGTGACCAAAAATGACGGAAGTTATAATGCGCAGGCGCTATAGCCTACAGACCGATAGCGACCGGTCGCCGATGCACAAACAGTTTTTGTGATAATCGTGGACGAGGACGAACGAACCTCAAATTAAGCTCGCTGATCGTTCGTCGGCGAGGTATGAGTTGTCAGTACCTGCAGACATTTGCATGTAGGTTAGGCCAGCTTAAAAGTTAAAAGTCAATCCGCTGAGGAGTCTAGCTATTGGAATGGAAGTAGCGGAGCGCCGGAGTGGCGTGTTCGTATCTCGACGACAACTCGATCAGCCGGTCCGCAGCTTTCATCACCGACCCAGTGTTGGAATTACGGGGGTGGGGGCCGGGAGGGCCCGCCCCCCATTGCAATTGTCGGCCCCCTAATAGGTGAGAAAAAACAGGCGTCAGAGGGACCGGTCTGCGCCCCCCCCCCTCCAATAGGCCTGCTACTCGGTGAAACCAGAGCCATAAAAGCATGGGCGGCACAACGTTAAAAAATCTGGCTAGGCACGCACCTTATTCGGAGATCTGGGGGCCACAGAAGCTTAGTACCAATTTTACGAGTCAGTACGTAGTTTTATGACTTTTTCTTATTTGAAGTGTCTTTTTCTTGTTTTTTCATTGGTAGCTACTCGTAAAATGCCCTAAACAAGCCTGAAAACAATTTTGTTTGAGGAATGTTTCTATATTTTATATTACATAAAAATGTTAACAAATTTACAAATTATCAATTTTTTTGATTTTGATCACAACACAGACAAAACACAAATTTACACAAACATAATACTGTACAAACACAATTCTTGTTGGGAATAATTATGTAATTTTTAACGTTAATTGTAAAATATAAATTTAAAGTTTACCTTATTTATAAACTTTGAAAAATAAAAAGGTTATAATTTTTGAACACACGCCTGTTATTTTATTTGACTACTTAACACAATTTATCTGTCACCTAAACAATTATATGCCGCTACTTTCTTGCAATCGTGATTCAATATCAACTTACAGCCAAGTCAAATGTCAAACTGTCCAAATACGCTACGCTTATATCCATTGGCGTATATAAACAGTTGTTTTTTGCTAATATCTAAGGCATCGACTCTTGTCTTGTGGACATGATGTACATCAGCGACATGATTAAGTCTCTCTTGTGTCATAGGCCTAGTTAATCTCAGATAATTCTTTAGACGACGCAGGGTGCTAAAACTTCGTTCTGCAGTTGCATTGGAAGCTGGCAATACTACAAGAAACTTGAACAAACGTTCAACTGCATTCAACAAGTTTCGTACATCATGTGATTTTCCAGCGAACTCGGCTAACGTGTCGGAAACAGTAACTGCAGTAGTATGTCGTTCTTCTTCCAAGTTGTGTTCAGGAATATTTGTAATGAACAAAAATGGTAGCATTCTTATCAATGTTTAATGATTTTCCACTTTGGTATAACTATAAAAATCTGCCATGGACTTTAAAAATGGCTAGCCACGCTATGGAGCAAAAATATGGCTAGACCCCCTAGCTGGATTAAAGGGGCCCTACTTCTAAGGGAAGGGGGATATAGGAAGGAAGGGGGGAGAGGGAGGGAATGCAGGGGGAGGGGAAGAAGAGGAGGGGAGGGTAATGGTGGGAAGGAAGGAAGGGTATAGGGGACGCCCGTGTGTATCTTTAAATTTTCCTTAGAATAACGTATGAAATCTGTCGTTGGCGTTACACAAAATTTGAGCCTTCCCAGAGGGGGCCCCCTAAAAAAATTTTCTAGGCTCGCTATCGCTCGCCATGGCGGCCGTCCCATTAACTTGTTTGTAATTCCAACATCGCACCGACCGGAGCCGCGTCATGACAGGCCTATTTGGGAATACCGGTCAGAGTCCATTATTATGTCCAGCCGGGGCAGCACGAGGGATGCCACCCGTGTGCCTGAAGAACAGACCTGTATACACAGAGCGACGGGTGCAGCCTGTAGCTGCCACAGAATCGTGAAAGAACCTCGTAACATGGCATCTGCAGTGCGCAGGAAACTGTGGGCCTATATACAGGTTACTGGCGAACTGACGAGGGATTCGGTTGGCACTGTCTATTTACGTGTAGGCCTACTGCGGGAAAATACATGTATTTGAATACCTGGCAGTTAAAACGACAGAGTTGATCTCTACATGTGTATTGCCTAATAAGGTATGTGACCACAACAGTGCGAGTGAGGAGCATTGGGAAAGCAGAAGAAATGACGTGTATAACGTCTCCCTCGGAAGGCGATAGTTACGTCTCAATCTTGGTGGCTGGGTCTCTTTCTGGCCTACCGAGCGACAGTACGGCTATGTAGACGACGATGTTCTTCTAAACCAATCTCACTAATTCAATGTAGTCAGCCGCTGGCGCACCTGGCAGCACCGCGGCCTGTCTACCTGGGTGGCAGCGGCACTCGGCAGCTGCGCCCAACGCCCGGCAGCCGCGGGCGTTGAGACTTAATTAATTACCGTTCTTGCAGTTCCTTCACCCGCCTCTTTGATAGAGTCGTCTGCCGTCCGCGGCGTGTCTTCCCGTCGCTCGTTCGTTCGTTCAGTCCTGAGTCGTCGTACTTCATTCGCCGTCGCATTGATTTGTTCTTTCGCTCCACTTGCGTCGTGTTGTGCAGCCCGCGCGGCCGTCGTCGGCGCGTCGACGAAATGAATTTCTTCGGCGGTTGTCTGCGTTTGCCGTGCGCGACTTCTTCAAGCAAATTAATGCTATCACCAGTGCGTAGGCCTACGAACAGCCAGCCAACCTGTTCCTGCGCAGCCTCCGCCATTGGCACTGCATGTTCTTTGTTGCTGGCTCGCGGACAGATCTTTGAATAGTGCAAATTCGATTCCTCAGAGGCCGCCATTCATGTTACATTTATGTAACGCGAGAATACAAGCGTGTACCGGGTATACTGCAGTCTCACGCCCCACCTGATGTACTGTCTATGCTTACTTACACCGTGTATACCCAGTGATTGTGTTCGAACACAACTAATACGCTGTACGACCTGCTGAGTTTGTTGCACACAGCTCCATACAGTAGCTGTCAGTGAGTTTACTCCTTTCTGTCCTGCACATTGTAATTCGCTATGTCACTGTTAATATGTAATGTCTGCTTGTGCGAATAAAGTCAGTCAGTCAGTCAGTCAGTAGGCTGTGTTATACCCCCGGCCGTAGGGAAGGGGGCAATAAGCGTTGATTTTGTCCGTCCGTCCGTCTGTCTGTCCGTCGCGTACATAGCGAGTTATTCGAGAACCCAAAGGCCTAGCGTGCCCAAATTTGGAATGAAGGTTCCCCACCTTAGATGCGACTCGCACACCAATTTCAAGGTCAAATGGTCAAAGGTCAGGGTGACAGACGGGCGGGGCATACCGTGTCGGCCAAACCACGTGGCCGCACTGCTTGTTTGATACAAATTTCGTGTGAAAGAAACATGGTCGTTCAAGATCATCGAATCGATTGCCAGTCGAAAGCCGTATATATGCGATTTCCTATCAGTCTTTCAGTGTGCCTGTCTTCTACCATTTTCGAGATATAGCATAACGATGTATCGGTCGAAAATCTGAGTTTTTTCGCCGTTTTCACTCACCTTACTTTCATTTGAAGTCATTGGAAGGGGTGTTCACTGTGATTTTTATGGTACGAAATTTGGTCTAAAAAAACCAGACGTCCATGGGTATCCCATGGACGTCTGGTTTTTTTGAACTGCCGTCGATCGTCTTTCTGCTTGCGTTGCTGACGTCAACGACTGGATGACGGCAAGCCGACTACGACTGAACCCATCGAAGACTCAGGTCATGTGGCTGGGTTCAAGTCAGCA
>Ga0209149_1000444_pt1 | contig 17462 bp, 15 predicted proteins | sample WorMetTyACAVOLI2_FD_187423 | JGI IMG/M metagenome (GOLD analysis project Ga0209149, IMG submission 187423) | Marine gutless worms symbiont microbial communities from Max Planck institute for Marine Microbiology, Germany - Olavius algarvensis... ... | reverse complement strand
ATCCACTTCTCAACTCATCTCTGTCATCATCCCCACTCTCGTCATCCATCACTCTTTCACTCCAGGCTCAAAACCTACCTTTTCAACAAATCCTTCCCACCGTAGATTTCTTTTACCTACTGGACTGCCTCACGATAACGGGACTGGACCGGACCTATCACGCTTACCATTCTATTTTTAGTTTCACATTTTAATTTTTTGTTTATTCCGTGTTGTAGACTAAGCTGGCTACCCATCAGCTTTTTACTGCACGTTAAATACACACATCGTATCGTATCGTATCGTAAATGTTACGAGATACTTGAGTACTTGAATAAGAACTATCGCGATATACAACAACTGCGCGCATCGCCCGGTTTTTACAGCGCGATGCCATCCATAGCGCGGACTATACCGTCGCAAGATGTCCATCTGTCCGTCTCTCTACCCGTCCGTCACACGCCGGTATTGTGTCAAAACGGTTACACATAGCATCAAACTATTCAACACAGGGTAGCCACACCGTTCTAGTTTTTCCGTAATAAAACTTATGACATTATTCCAGACGGGGACCCCCTAACCGGGGCGTCGAATGCAGGGGGGTGAAAGATCGACTAGCATCTCGCTTTATCTCGGAAATGATACAAGATTAGTTACTATAAAATGTGAATAAGGAATCCGTGCCAAGCTTTCGAGTAGTATCATTTTCAATGACCTTGAACGACCCTAACCAAGATTTCAAGGTCGCGCCAATATTTGACGTTGAATATCTCAGAAACAGTACAATATACAGACATAGTTACAATGAAATACTAATAGGGACTTATGTGTGCCTTACTCAAAGATGTCATTTCGAATAATCTTGAGTAACTTAGCGAAATATTCAGTGAAATATGAAATATTCATCGCGCAGTCTCTCTGCGATCGACAGTCGAGCTTGTATGGTATCAGGGCTCAACGCACCTGCCTACGTGAAACAGCAGTACAGCAGCAACAGCAACAGTAGCAGTAGCAGCGTTGATCTGGAATAAGTGCACATACGACGTTTCCTGCTGTCTCGCTCTGCTGGTTTAACATATTGTGCGGAAGGAAGTCAGTCGCTGATAAGGACGTGTTTGGAAGGTCCGACATACACACACACACACATCTATGTCGGAGGCCAGATTCGCCGAATCAGACATGGTGCATCAGTCTGAAATTCTGAACTATAGTCACATTCACGAGGGTACGTATGTTAATTTACCGACTGCTGACGTACATGTTACTGACATTCTAGCAAGAAACTTAGCTATCGCTAACAAATTGCGCATCAGCTGGGCACACAGACTAACAACAGTACTGAAATGACCTTCAAAGGTCACCAAAGGTCATCGGAAATGTCACGGTTTGATAGAGCGCATATGCTTTCCTATTACCGTTCCATAGTAACTATGGTCCTATCTTGTATCGTTTCCCACATATAGCCATATATTGGTAGAAAATAGCGAATTTATATACCCCACATGTATTTAGTGCACCCGTGGGGTGACCCTGTCGGAATTTCGCAAAGTTGTTTAGTATATGAGAAACTACAATGATTGCGCCATTATATGCTGAAGAAAGTATGATAATATGTAAGCCGTTTCGATACAGTACAGGAGAATGATAGGCACATGGACGGATGGAAAGACAGAATTGCTATATCGATATCGCGCGTCAGCATAAGATCAACACTTGCAGAAAGACCGCGCGATGCTTGGTATCATTGAACTTTTCGTCAAGTCACTCAAGGTCGTCAAGATCATTCGAAAAGACATCCTTGAGTAGGGCGTTAAGTCCATATTAGTATTTCACTGTAACTATAATTTGTATATCGTATCGTTTCTGAGATAAAGCGAGATATATTACAATATATTAAGTTTAACGATGGTTATGTAACGTAAATTAAGTCTCCGCTGGAGTTAAAAAGTTCAGTTTAACTATATAATTTGCACCATACCATATCATGGCGAGTACAAGGATCAAGAGCGGAGTCGACATCCAAGATGGGCGTGGTCGACTCGATAACGGCTGCCGAACTTGAAAATATTGTGGCCAAGGCAGTCAAAGCTGCTGTGACTGTTGTACGTCAAGAACTTGACAAAGGTTTTAACGAGTTGCAAGACTATGTGAGACACTTGGAGGAGCGAGTGGCCTCTCCTGAGGCCGTTGCGAGGCCATCGGCACCGGACTCGGCCGAACTGAACGAACTCAACGATAAGATCGATGCAGTTACACGTGAAAATCGTCGTATCGAGGTCGCAGCCAACGAGGCGGAGCAGTACAGTCGCAGAAATAATCTGAGGATTCGATGACTTGTACTTCAAAAAGAAGAGGATTGTCGTCGTATAGTTACTCGGTTTGTTAGGGAAAAGCTAAACGTTCCAATTGTGGAGGAAGACATTGAGGTTGCACATACAGTCAGATGGGCGAGTCAAGCTGCAAGCAATGCTGCAGCTTCTAATCTGACACAGGACAGCAGTCAACATGCTACACAAATTGTAGTTCGCTTCAATCGCAGAACCGTACGTGACGGTGTGATTCGTCAACGTAAGTTATTGAAGAACACAAGAGTGAGTATTGTTGAGGACCTCACTGCATTGAACTTACAGCTTATCAACAGACTCAAGAGAACTGAATCAGTGGACAAGACGTGGTCGTGTCGTGGAACAGGCACATCTACGCTCTGTTGAAGGACAAACGCAAGTTGCGAGTTCAACCATGCCAGTTCATTGACTGATTCACATGACATTGATTGTGTAGGTGCATATTTGAACATTCTCCAGCGGACATACCACAGATGCATCATTCCAGCAAACTGACAACTGGTGCACAGCCGGTCGTTTCAGGCGCAAAGCACCAATACAATATACTAGCAAAGGCAAACAGTATGACTTAATTAGCTGGACTCTAACTGGTTCACTGGTTATGAAAGTCATACATGGTCTATCGAACCGCGCGCGACACGACTCCTAGCAATAATACTATTGCATGCGGCATAGAAATTTCTTCTCACTGGTGAAACATCAACATCAAGAGTATTGCTGCATGTGAAACTTACACCAAGATAACGCAGCCTGTCAGTGCACGGAACAGCTTGCTCAGCAAGCACTAAAGGTCTAATAACAGAACGATGTTTACCAATCATGGCACAGCATGTTTTCTTGACATTAAAAACAAGATTGTGGTCTTTAGCATAACTATCACACACGTGAAACATACTTTGCAAACCAGTTAGTGTTGGCGACAGCAGAAGCAAATCATCGGCATACATTATGCAACCATAGAACATTCTGCCTATATGACAACCACATCCACTAGCACTTAGTGATTCAATTAGTTCATCCACATAAACATTAAACAGAAGGGGAGACAAAATACCTCCTTGGCGAACACCACATAAAACACGAAAAGAGGAACTTAGTACACCATTCCATCGAACGGACGATTCAAGTTTATTATACCAGTTCGGCTGTGTGGGGGATTCATAGATAGATGAACCCCTAGTTTGTACGGTAATTTTGCCTCAGATTGGGGAATTGCCGGTTCACCTTAGTATAGGTGAAGTGTAGCTCTGACTGGATAATTTAAGCCAGCAGAGTGAGTGATTTGAGTAGCTGTACTCATTCGATGAGATTTGCATAGGTCAAATCTGACGGTTGGCAGTTTTCTTATATATAAATAAAAGCTGCAACAGTGTGTGTGTGTATTAGTCTGACCTGATCCGGTCGTGACAGGTAGACTGTGAGTGTGTAGAGAACATTGAAGTTCTAGCTTGTTTTGGCGTTAACATTTAGTTCGAACATTTATTAACATTTGGACTATCTTATCTAGTTTCTAGGATTTTGCTCAGTTTCTACTAATTCTTGATTTTGTGTTTACCATTGTTCATTGTTGATTTGTGTTTATCGAATGTTTCACTTATAATATATAATTTTATTTTGAACCATCTGTGTTTGAAATTCTAAAACATCATAAGATTAGGTACCCCAGCTTTCCTTCCCTCACAGACGTCACAAACAGTCTCCACACTCAGTACTGAAGGTAGGAATGAGTCGTCATGTGTAGTAATTAATTCATCCTGTGTGCTATCAGCTGACACTGAGCATGCACTAAACCTATCTCTAAACACATCAGCAATGTCAACATTGTCGTTTAAACCATCTATAGAACCAACAGATAAGACATTCTTACAAGTCTTACTGGACCATGCTCTCCAAAAACGTTGCATGTCTTTTGACAGCAAATGATCAAACAGCTCATCACTAAATCAACTCTCATATGAGCGTATTGCATCTCTCACCGCCAGTTTATACTTATATTTTGCGTCTTTCATATTATCAAAAAGTATACCTTGCCTAGGTTTGCCAGCGCTTACCCAAGTTCTGTATGTCGACAAACTATAATATTCTTAAGATCCTCTAATGCAATTGACCAGTAATGTTTTATAGCCGACTTGGGAATCTTCGGTATATTCACATTAGCAGCCTGAGTTAATGCAAATGTTATTTCACTATAGTAGATATTAATATCCATTAAGTGACAACTATCCGAACACAAAGTATCACTACAATCACAATAAAACTGATGATTAATCTTACTAAGCAGGGTACCAGTGTCATAATAGTAACCACATTTATCACCTTTGTCCCATCTATAATCACGAACCATAGGCTGACGGCTACAGTAGTCAACATTAATGCCGGATGGAACAGTAAAACAGAAAGCAACCGGGAGATGATCAGAAGTATTAATGCAGCTGTCAACGATATTGAGATTACATATTAATTTCTTAATATCACTAGAAATGAACACGTGGTCCAACCACGATCTGTGACCGAAAGTAACATGTTGATAAGTATAGTGTTTGCTCGTTTTGCTTAATTAAATGATGGATGGATGGATGGATATTAATTTGTTTATATCTGGTATTGATAAAACGGAGTTAAACATTAAATGGAGCATTTTCTTGCAGCTCTACACGGACGGTTTGTAGCTAATTACTTATATATGAATTTTGACAAGACAAATGTTATGGTTTTTCCTTCTGCGGTCCGCTCCCCGAGCTAAATTTCACGTTTATCGGGGCGAAAAACCAATTTTTGGAGCACTGAGTAAAAACAATACCGGCATGGCTGCGCTTCTGCCGGTAAAAATGTGAACATACAAAAACCACCGGTTCCTGTCGTATCCGATGTTATAGTGTCGGGAGGGGAGTGGAGGGGAGAGGAGACAACGGACATTTACTATAGCCGGCGTCTGAGGATAGCACGCTTGTTATTTTTATCGCGCGTCAGCATACTGACGCGCGATATTGATATAGCAATTCTGTCTATCTGTCTGTCCGTCCGTCTGTCCGTTACGTTCCGGTGTTCTATGAAAACAGCTTAACATATTGTCATAGTTTCTCCACCACGCGGCAACCCAATCATTCTAGTTTTATGAGTACCAAACATCTTCGCGAAATTCCGACGGGCCGGGTCACCCGTTTTGGGGGCATTAAATACAGGTGTATAAAAATTTCGCAATTTTCGACCAATAACTCGCTATATCTTGCGAACGATACCAGATAGCGCCATAGTTACCATAGATGGCAAAAAGGAAACCGCACCCAATCTTTCGAATGATGCCATTTTCAATGAACTTGAACGACTCCTAAGCCACATTTCAAGGTTACGATAATATTCAATGTCAAATAACTCGACTAATAGTAAGTCGTGTATGATCCATCTAATGGTTCCGTTTCCAATGACCTTGAGTGACTCTTAACCGAGATTTCAAGGTCACGGGGTTACTATGGATGCCCTCGACGTATTGTGTGCGCATCTGATGAACGATCTGTTTGCGATAGCTAAGTTCTTGTTTCCCGCTGGCATGCCGTGTCTGTACATAAGCTGTTACGGCACCAGGTATGCCGGCTCAAACAACCATTCTGACGCCATCGATGACTGTCGTTCTCCAGTCGTCAGTTTTTACCGCGCGATGCTATGCACTAGCGCGGACTATGCTGTTGCAAGATGTCTGTCTCTGTGTCCGCCCGTCCGTCTGTCTGTCACACGCCTGTATTGTGTCAAAAGGCGAAACATGCCCTCAAACATTTTTCACCGTCGCGTAGCCACGTTATTCTACACTGCGTCGCGAAAAAACCGGACCCATACGATTAATACAATATAACTTCACCAATTTGCAATTCGCTTCTTCTCGCTGTACCAAATGTAACAGCCCACCCATGAACCGGCAATGTACCGATCACCGTATTCCTGTATAATGCTCCGCATGCTCTCCGGTTTTAATGTGCCTATTAAGGGGTTAAAACATGAAATGAAGATGGCACTGTTTGACCAATTCGTGGTATGTTGCGAACTTGCAAGATGTCTAATTCTTCATCCAACAATTCTAATTCTAAGTAATTATCATTCAACTACACAATTACCGCCACTGTAAAGTGCTGTATAGTGCAACAACATGCTACAGACGCTGTGCGTATGGTTGTCGCAATGATGCAGATGGCGGGATGACTTCAGGCGATGACGTCACGGCCGACTACAGGTTCGTGCTCCACGCCGTCGTTGTTCCGACACTATTTGCCGCCATCACTCTGCTCGGTCTCGCCGGAAACACGCTCGTCATCGTCGTCATGGTGACGCGCGTGCGCATGCGCACAGTGACCAATATTCTGCTGCTGAACCTCGCTGTCGCCGACCTCGGTTTTGTTCTCGTCATTCCGCCGTTCACTGCTTACGAGTACGTCGCCGGTGAGCTTCCGACGTCCAGCTGGGCTCTCGGCAGTACTGTATGCAAACTGCTGCATTACCTGGTAAATGTTACTGCCTACGTCACCGTCTATCGCACCTGCATGACGTCACCACACGACGTGCGCCTGCCTACGTCACCGTGTACACGTTGGTGTTGATCGCCGCCGTGCGCTACATGACGATCGTCCATAACGCGCGCACTGCCAGATTTCGTCAGCGGTCGCGCGTTGTCGCCGCGCTGGCAGTCATCTGGGCCGGCATGTTGCTCGTCAACGCTCCAATCCTCGGCGCCTACACGGTCCATCGCGTCGACGAGGCCGGTCGAAACGACTGCAACCTTGTTGATCAGTCCCTCGGTCGTCCCATCTTCGCCACGTTCTTCGCGTTCGCTTACGTCGTCCCTCTGAGCGTCATCGCCGCCTTGTCGTCGCTGATTCTGGCGCACCTGAACCGCCAGAGAACCAGCCTCGTCGCGGTGAGATCGGGGTCGCGTCAGCGCCGCGTCACCCGTCTCCTCGTTCTCATCGTCCTCGTCTTCGCCGTTCTTTGGCTGCCGATCCACGTCCACCTCCTGGTCGCCTACTTCGGCCACATCCCACTGTCCTTCAGTGCTATGACGTTGTTGGTTAGGTCATGTGACCCGTAAAATCGTCCGCGAAATGACCTAAATACTGTGTCGAGTGGGATACTACTATTCGGCCACATCCCGGCACACAGTGCGGTCTACACGACTCTGAATGTCGTCTGGAACTGTCTGGCCTACGCCAACTCGTGCGTCAATCCCATCATCTACAACTACACCTGCAGAGACTTCAGAGCAGCGTTCCGCTCTGTCGTCCACGGCTGCTGCATTCACACGGATGAAGTCAGCGAGGTCGGTGACGGGGATGAGGTTGATGATGACGACAACGATGACGACGACGCTGAACCCGCAGTTGAATTGCAACTGCGCACGGATGTCACGGTCGTCAGTCGTCTACGATCGATGGCATCTAATAGACCAAAGACTGTGCCCGTTGTTGGACTAGAGGCTTCATGTTCAGTTTAGCCCTTTAATAGCCACATTAAAACTGTGGAGCAACGGACCGTTATACAGCAAAACAGTGATTGGTACACTGGCCGTTGATCGGCGGGCTGTTACATACGGTACAGCGAGGAGGAGCCTGGGCGGGCTGCATGGGGCCCCGCCCAGTCCCCTCCTCGCCGTACCAAATGTAACAGCCCGCTAATCGGCGGCCAGTGTACCAACTTCAGCTTATTTGATGTGGCACTATAATTGCGTCTGGACTCTAAAGGGTTACACATTATTACCTCCGACAAAGGAGGAGGTAAATGCGATTTGTCGCGTCTGTCTGTCTGTCTGTATGATAGCAAGATTACTCAAAAACGCGTGGATGGATTTGGATGAAATTTTGCGTGTCGACAGATGTCGGGACATGAACGAACTGATTAACTTTTGAGCCCGATCCGGATCATAGTCCGAAATCTGAAATCAGATTAAAATCTGAAGTCGGTCAAACAGGCACCTCACTCAGAGCAGGCTACAGGTCACGGAATGCACTGTTGAGAGATACTGTTTATTCGACGTTGTAGTCCAAGGTTGCGGACCTACTGGGCGTCAAACTTGACCAATTTTCGGATTTCGGCCTATTTTCCAATACACCATGTATTATACGTATTGGCGTGACCCGGCGCTGCAGCGACGCATGGTTCTAGAATGGTTTTTATCAGCATACTGACGCGCGATATTGATATAGCAAACCTGTCCGTCTGTCTGTTTGTCTGTCCGTCTGTCTGTCCGTTACGTTCCGGTATCAGATGAAAACGGCTTAACATATCGTCACAGTTTTGTCACCGTACGGTAGCCCAATCATTCTAGTTTTACCAGTATCAAACGTCTTCACGAAATTCCGACGGGGTCACCCGCTGCGGGGGGAGGCGCTAAATACAGGTGGGGTATAAACATTTCGCGATTTTCTTCCAATAAGTCGCTTATCTCGCAGAGGATACAAGATAGCGATATAGTTACTATGGCAGGCGAATAGGAAACTGCACCCAAGCTTTCGAATGGCACCAGTTTCAATGACCTTGAGTGACCTCTAAGCCAGATTTCAAGGTCGCGATATTATTCAACGTTAAATAACTCGCAAATGGTACAAGATAGACCTATAGTTACAATGGCGGACTAATAGAAAGTCATACATGTTCTATCGAACCGCGACATCTTCAATGACCTTGAACGACCCCAACCCAGATTTCAAGGTCAGACCATTCTTTGACGCTGAATATCTCCGAAATGACTGAAGATACGGCCATAGTAAGGTGAATAGGAAACCTTACCCTAGCTTTCAAATGGTACCATTTTCAATGACCTTGAGTGACCTCTAAGCTACATTTCAAGGTCACGGTAATATTCAACGTCAAATAACTTTACTACTAGTAAGTCGTGTAATATCTATTCAGTGGTTCGCGTTTCCAGTGACCTTGAGTGACCCTTAACTTAAATTTCAGGGTCAAGGTCACGAGGTAATTAGGCCTATAGATGTCCTCGACGTATTGTGTGCGCGATCTGTTTGCGATACCTAAGTTCTTGTTCAGTCACCCGTCGAAACAACTTTGTCCAAGGTACATGCGCTCCACCGAGTGTCCTTCTAGTTGTGCATGATTTTTGTGTGGTACGACCGGGTATACGCCAGCATGTTCCTTGTGTACTGTTAACGTAAAATATGTGACAGTCAGTGTATTTATGTATGTGTTTAGCTTTGTTTTATCATTACAACTGCACCACGTAAACGCTAAATAGAAAACGAGGCGATTTTCTGTACAAATCTTGTACGAATGCTGGAATAACAGATGGGCAAAGCGCGCTGCCGTTCGTGATAATCTGTGAGACCTATGATTTGTGTAATGTGTGTAATGACAATATTATGACTGCTTACCCCCTGGACAGCCTTCACGCATCACTTGACTGGACCGGACTTTTCATGCTCAGGAGTAACAGAGTACGAGAATACTGACCCACCTCATGCACCTGGGGGTCACAGAGCGAGTTAAGTCACGGGAACTACACGACACTCATCAGATCTACCCGAAATGTTATACCGTACCCCGCTTTACCTCATGCACCTGGGGGTCACAGAGCGAGTTAAGTCACGGGAACTACACGACACTCATCAGATCTACCCGAAATGTTATACCGTACCCCGCTTTACCACACAGCTATACTCCGCGACGTCGAACTGTGTGTGTACATGCATTTGTTTCAAAATTTATACAAGACCGGAATCGGGTCACAATAGCGAACCAATTAGAATAGGCCCACTGCCGAATTGTAGTGTCCCGGACAGCGGACGTACTTTATTTTGACACACTAATTATCGCCAGCTTCCACTGCCGAGTCATATATTTATGTATAAGATATCGTGACTGACTATTAGGCGTTGACCAGTACTCATGCGCTGTCAGTCGTTAAAGCTAGGAAATCAACAAGGGTTTAGATGGTGTCCGGCAAAACAATCATTTCCCACAGCCCACTGCAGGGTGCTGCCACCATCATTTATGTTTGAGGAAACACCTTGTTATACAATAATACGATATCGTGCGATGTTTCGTTGGTTGGTGCATGCTGCTCAGTAGACATATTGTCATTTCTTTATTATTATACGACAAAATGGTTTTGCATTTAACGTCATTATAATGTCGTTCGTGAGCGTGACTTCATAAATTTCGTTAAATAAAGTCATTATTCTAAGAAAATGCTCGAAAATGACTTCCTGTCGTTAACGCTATTCGTCGTATTCGATACTGTCATTTCTATCTATTCTTAATTTATTACTCTGTCGTATTGTGTAGTATACCCTAGGGATACGGCTTTGCATCACGCACACGCTATTGACCTGCTAGCAATTTTCCAGCTATCCATTCATGCATGCATTCATTCTTTATCCATAGGCCTTAGACGTCAGAATACACACACAGTTGGGCCTAGGGCCTATACGTTTAACTGTTTGCGCCTATATTTAGAAGGTACAACATGTTTAACAATGGACATGTTCTTTATGTCGTGATTTATATGCCGCGCAACTATACCTGTCTTTCCTTTATCATAAAGCAGCTGAGTAATGAAAGACAGGTACATAGTCGCGTCAGGTGGGTCATTATCCTCATTATTATGCTTGTCGTTTATTACCTCCCACAAACGAGGAGGTAAATACGTTTGCCGCGTTCGTTTGTCTGTCTGTCTGTCAGTCTGTTAGCAATATTACTCAAAAACGCGTGCATGGATTTGGATGAAATGTTGCGTGTTGACAGATGTCGAGACATGGACGAACTGATTAACTTTTGAGCCCGATCTGGATTATAGTCCGGATGCCGGAACCGGATTGCTTTCTCCCATATCGTATGCGCTGCAACGCGGAATTTTATTACGTCGGGAAAATCCCACCTATAGGGCCTAGCTATTGGGCGCCCGTCACTGCAGCGACGCGTGGTTTTACAATGGTTTTATTCACCGCGAGCCGTCGTAATAACTTTGTCGGAGGTACATGTGTGCTCTACCGAGTGCCCTTCTAGTTTTTTTAGTTCCTTTTTCGTTCATTTTTTTCATTTAAGTAGACTAAGCTGGCTACACGTCAGTTTTTACCGAGCGACGCGTATGCATAGCGCGGACTATGCCGTGACAAAATGTTCATCCGTCTATTTGTCCGTCTGTCACACGCCGGTACTCTGTCTAAACGGTTACACATATCCTCAAAAAAAATTTTCACCACCGGATAGCGCCACAAATTCTGGTTTTTCCGTATCAAACGGGGTGGCAATACTCCGACGGGACTCCCCCCCAACGGGGGCGTTGAATGCAAGAGGACATGAAACAAGAACATTGCTATCGCAAACAGATCGCGCGTTAGCTGCGCACACAATACGTCGAGGGCATCTGTAGGTCTAATTACCTGTCACCTTGAAATCTAGGTTAAGAGTCACTCAGGGTCACTGGAAACAAAACCATTAGATAGATCATACACGACTTACTATTAGTCGAGTTATATGACGTAGAATATTATCGTGACCTTGAAATGTGAGTTAGAGGTCACTCAAGGTCATTGAAAATGGTATCATTTGAAAGCTTGGGTACGGTTTCCTATTCGCCTATCATAGTAACTATGGCCGTATCTTTAACCATTTCGGAGATGTTCAGCGTTAAAGAATGACCTGACCTTGAAATCTGTTTTTTGGGTCATTCAAGGTCATTTAAAATGGTGCGATTCGACAGACCATGTACGACTTTCTATTGGTCCGCCATTGTAACTATAGCTCTATCTAGTACCATTTTCGAGTTATTTGACGTTGAATAATATCGTGACCTTGAAATCTGGCTTAGACGTCACTCAAGGTCATTGAAACTGGTGTCATTCGAAAGCTTGGGTGCAGTTTCTTATTCCCATTCTGTAGTAACTATGGCCGTATCTGTAGCCGTTTGTGAGATATTTAGCGTCAAAGAATGGTGTGTGACCTTGAAAACAGGGCCAGGGTTCGTTCAAGATCATTGGAAATGGCACCATTTGATAGATCGCATACGGGTTCCTATTCGCCTTCCATAGTAACTATGGCGATATCTTGTATCGTCTGTGAGATATAGCGACTTAGTGGTAGAAAATCGCGAAAGTTTCATACCCCACCTGTATTTAGCGCCCCCGCAGGAAGTGATCCCGTCGGAATTTCGTGAAGATGTTTGGTGCTGTTAAAACTAGAATGATTGGGCTACCGTATGGTGAAAAAAACTATGACAATATGTTCAGCCGTTTTCATCTAATACCGGAACGTGACGGACGGACGGACAGACAGACAGATTTGCTATATCACGCGCGATAAAAATCGCGATTTTCGACCAATATCTCGCTTCATCTCGGAAATGATGCAACATAGAGCCATAGTTACTACGGAAGGTGAATAGGAAACTGCTCCCAATCTTTCGAATGGTACCAGTTTGAATGATCTTGAGTGACCTCTAACCCAGATTTCAATATCACGATATTATTCAACGTCAAATAACTCAAAAACTGTACAAGATAGAGCTATGTTTACAATGGCAGACCAATAGAAAGTCGTATATGGTCTATCGAACGGCGCCATTTTCAATAACCTTGAACACCCCCTAACCCAGTTTTCAAGGTCACGCTATACTTTGACGTTGAATATCTCACAAACGGTTAAATATACGGCCATAGTTACTATGGAAGGTGCATACGAAACTGCACCCGCGCTTTCGAATGGTACCAGTTTGAATGACCTTCAGTGACCTATAACCCAAATTTCAAGGTCACGATTATTCAACGTCAAATAACTCGAAAATGGTACAACATGGAGCTAGGCCTATACTTCAATGGCCGACTAATAGAAAGTCGTATATGATCTATCGAACGGCGCCATTTTTAATGACCTTGAAATACCGCTACCCCCAGTTTCAAGGTCACGCCATTCTTTTACGCTGAATATCTCAGAACACAGACATAACTTCAATGGAATACTAATAGGGACGTACACATGCCCTAGGCCTTCAACAGTGTCATTTCGAATCACCCTGACCTTGAGTGATTTAGCAAAATATTCAGTTACACGAAGCGTAGCGCGGTATCTCTGCGACAGCTGAGCTTCTTGTTGACTGCGCGTTAAATGCACAGTATCGTATCGTATTGTATCGTACTGAACATGTTGGTATTACCACTATCACGACTAGTAGGTAGCCTATTCAAGACTTCAACACTTGTAAACAGCCGTTAGGCCTATACTTGCGTCATGGTCTGGGTCGATATGAGTTGCGCGTTTAATTGTTACAGTCCAAGTGGTGGTTCAATCGAACTGGCAAGCACGCATAGTGGACCACTGTCGTATTTGTTTTTGGTCGCGTATATGATGTTTGTAAATTACAACTGCAGCAGTACGGGAAAACGGTGGCAGCTATGGTTATGATACTTTCAGGATCAATGGGCAAGATTATTGGGATCAGGCTTCTAAATTTGCCAGGTGGCAGCACCCTGCAACGGGCTGCGTGGCGAGGATTGTTGTTGACACCATTTGTTACTAATGTTTGTGTTAAAAATGTTATTCACTTTTATTCCTAAATCACGTCGTACATGCATACAGAAGAAATGCAAAATAGCAAGGGTGCAGATTGCAGGCAGATTGGCAACATAAATAGGCCTATACATAACGTGGGCCTTTGTAGAACCTACACATTCAGTTAGTTGTACGACCAACCCTGTGTTAAAGTAATACTCTATACAAAAGTACATGAGAGATGTATCTGAGCTTTCCTTAAATATCCCTCGTAATAGGGTTTGACTGGAGCCGACTCAGCAACCTAGTTATTGTTGCATCTTAATACGACTTTTAGGTTTTTGTTTGTTTTCTAGGGCCTATATATGAGACTAATAGCTTTTCGCACATCAAATTTAAATTCCGAATACCGGTAGCTACTTTGCCTGTAAAATGACTGGCTCAAAGATTCGCAAAATAGTCAACAGCACGTTCAACACTAACACTTCAAAACCGAAAATATGGAAATACCAGCCGCAGAATTTGAAGGGATTTTCCGTCGAGCTCCGAAACTCATGGGTATTTTAAGCTGTGTTTGGATTCGGCGTACATATTTTCGAAAAGACTAACTCCGCTAGGTTCAGTATACGAATAACAAATAGCCGAAATGTTTTGTTATAGAAAACCGATGTTTAACCATTATTATAGTCATGACGCCTGACGGAATTCGGCGAAAGTCTATAACCACATAATCACTGTCGGTAAGTAGGCCTATGCGAGATTGTTATAATAGTTATCTTTATTTCACCATATAAGGCAGCCAATAAAAACTAAACACATAAACACAAAACTACGCCTACTGTAACACAAAGCTACACACATAAAACAGCAAAATACAAGGAAACACATTCATAATGAGATCCGTTCTGGAGCACTGATGATAGCTTTGGTGAGTGGGTCTTAATTATAATTCAGTGTGGAATATTGAGAACAGTGATCTCCCACGTTTTCCACAATGACAGTTTAACGGGAAATTTGGGGATTATTTATGCCGCTCGCCTGCATAAAACTACCGTCAAATTCGCCAATTAGCTACACACAGACGCGTAAAGCAGGCAGCCAGAATGGCATTAGCCCATCAAAGCTGACGCCTATGTAGTCTCTAATTTCGAAGACTCCTATGCCTCCTATGCCTGTGAGGCGATATAATACTGAATAAGTACTATAATATTTTATGACGGTTTATGCTATAACTGACACTAAAAAAGGGAGAACAGGGATTGCGCCTACTTTCTTCAAACTACCCACATTTCATTGTAGGCTGAAAGCCTATTGTATTGACTTTTTGGGCCGAAAAAATCCATCTTTCCGGAATAGCCTAAGTCCGGCAAAGCGCAGCCGATCCTGACCAAATTCGGTATACGTGGACATGTCAATTGTCAAGGGTTGACAACGTTCAGATAATTTTGGGCGCGATCGGCCCATTTTGGCCAAAATGGGGGCTGGGACGAGTCCCGCGGAGCGCGATTTTTTTGTGCGGTAATTCACGCGACCTTTCGGCAACTTCGCAACGGCCGATTTTCACCAAATTTGGTCACGAAACGTAGTTCGGTATCCCGTCGAGAATTCAGAAAGACATTTTCGAAAATTTTCACTTTAGGGGTCATTTGCCCCCAAAATCTGAAATCGGAAGTCGGTCATACAGGCACCTCACTCAGAGCAGGCTACAGGTGACGGGATGCACTGCAGAGAGATACTGTTTACTCCACGTTGTAGTCGAAGGGCCAGCGAGTTTCAGAGACTGGTCAACTTTTCTCGATGACGCACGGTTGCGGAGCTACGGGGCATCAAAGTAGCCCAATTTTCGGATTTTGGCCTATTTTCCCTATACAAAAACCCTAAAACGTACCTTCCGGTGACCACCCTACAGCCCAGGGGTTACATCGCAGAATGATTACGATTTTTCCATGTGGTAATCGAAGGTCCAAAGGGGTGCCTTCCGGCAGCGCAGTTTTCCTGCGACTTCTGATAGGTGAGCTATAGGGACCCCCAGACTTGTCTATGGCAAATGGCTATACCCATACAGAATTCTACTACACGACCCGTCAGATCTGGACCAAAGATGTCTGAAAACGCGCAATTCTAAGGACTTTCCCACCAAATATCTTCGCCCCTACCCCCTAAAATCACCCAAAACCCCATTTTGGGGGACCTGTTAGTGCAAACTCTATTATAGAGAGAGCCCTCCGTAAGTCGCACGTTAATGGAGCTACGAAGCTGAAACGTTACAGCTATATAGGTATAGGCAAGTAATAATAATAATAATAATAATAATAATAATAAGCACGACAATGTTTATGGTGCTGTCATCATGGCAGAGCCATTGCGAGAGTTCACACGGTTCATTTGATGAATGTAGAATGGCGCCAAGCGGCCGCCGACCCAAGACCAAGCCAGACGACTTAGGCTGTGAGTCCGCCTGTACAGGCTGCCAGAAACTACACCCACCATCGCCATTTATTATTACTCAGCCCGAAAGCTGATACTCATTTTACCGTCTGTCACCGACATCTTGTGCTAATATCTAGATGTCTTTATTTTTTCAAATATACAATAGATTATCAACACAGTTCTGTCGGCCATCACTCCTCGTGCTCGAGTCACGTCTCTGTCCAGCCTCCTAGCCTGCAGCGGCCGATCACGTGACGTCGTCACACGGCCGTGACATACCACCGACCCCAGAAGATGCATAGGCGAAGAGCGACGAAGCATCTTGAAGAAATCTCCGGCAGAACTCCGATGTTACCGGCAGCAGAAGTCACTGACAGTCTCAAAATCACAAGTTGCCGGAGTTGCCGGTAGCGAGGAAGTCGCTAGCGAGGAAGTCGACTTCTTCTCTCGTCGTGTTGACATGCGCTCACAAACACAACAAATCAAAATTAGTCAATGTGCATGCTGCAACTTAAATCTCCCAGCCAAGTTGGGTGGGCCCCTCCATGATTAGCTGGTTTACAATGAAACAACTCCTATTTATTCGTCTGAATCTAGACGGGACAAACAATCAGGAGCAATATTCAGTTTACCACGAATATAATGAAACTTAATGTTAAAGTGAAAGTCCTGCATCGCTAAACACCAGCGCATAAGTTTTAAACTTTTTGGCACTGACTCAGTTAAGAACGTAAGTGGATTGTGGTCAGAGTACACATGAATTTCTGACCCAAATATCCAATGTCTGAATTTTTTTAAAGCAACGAGGACTGCATAAGCCTCTTTATGAACAGTGGCCCAAGACTTTTGGTTACCACTTAGCTTTGCACTGAAGAAGGCCAAGGGATATTCAGCGTTATCATTCCCTGTTTGACTCAAATAGCCAGCGACAGTTTTATCGCTTGCATCAACCTTGATATTATATGGCTTGTTGAGATCAGCCACATAAAGCCTACGATTGGTAGCTCCAGAGAGTGCTTGCTTCAACTGGTTTAAGGCTGAGCTATGCACCATAGATGTTAAAAACGTTTTTTTATGTTTTTTAAGACTGCATAAAACATGTTTTTTAATGTTTTTTATTGATGTATGTTTTTTTTATTTAAAAAAACATGCAAAATTAAAAGGAATCGAGTGGGACTCTGACAGTGACTCAGACTGTGAGTGAAACATTTTAGCAGTTTTTTTGTA
>Ga0209149_1000443_pt1 | contig 17486 bp, 9 predicted proteins | sample WorMetTyACAVOLI2_FD_187423 | JGI IMG/M metagenome (GOLD analysis project Ga0209149, IMG submission 187423) | Marine gutless worms symbiont microbial communities from Max Planck institute for Marine Microbiology, Germany - Olavius algarvensis... ... | reverse complement strand
TGAGTCGGCCTGGTTGGCTGACCTACAGCGGACGGTTTACCCACATAAGTGGTCAATCGTCAGCCGCAGGTCGAGCGCAGGACAGCAAAAGTTCGCCTGTCAAGAGACCGACGTTCTACCACTGTGCCACGCAACCAAAGATAGACCCATAACGTCAGCGGCAAGGACCATAGAGTATACATTGCAGCGATGTATAGACCGTGCATTAATTCAAAGGGGTTACCCGTGAGGGGGCTTTTAATGTGTAAAATCAGCGACTTTGGGGTCTTTTCGCTAAATATCAAGACAAACGAACATAGACGCATGCAGCTTCACCATTGAGTAATCCCAACGACTGTAGCCTAGTTTTTGGTGTCAAATTTCATATAAGAATCCTTAGGGATCAGAGGTGATGCAGGGTAAAAACGGCAATTCGACTTCCTCAGTTTTCATCGCAATATCACAGAAACGGTACAAAATATGACCCAGGTTAGGAAATCGCATATACGACCTTTCGATTGGTACCGCTTAAATGACCTTGAACGATCTTGAACGACCGCAACGCGCGTTTGCTCACTATGAACCTTGAAATCTGAAATATTTTCGCGCTGTTTTTCTACAACCGAGCCAGATCCATAGCTTATCAGGTGGTGTGGAAAACACAGGACTTTTTGCAGAATCTATTTACACCACCTGATAAGCCATGGATCTGGCTCGGTTGTAGAAAAACAGCGCGAAAATATTTAAGATTTCAGCGTTTTCGTGAGGCTGCTGTTTAAACGTGAATGACGATAGACCATACTGTCTGCGACAAAAAGACAGCATCATGATTCAGATTTCAGCGATGTAAAGATTTATGCATTATTCGCAGAAGACCAGAGGCCATCGCACGCATGGCCGTTAGATGACAGTAAGATATGTGAAATCAGTTATTTTAGCGAGCGTTATGTAGTACGCTCCGCTATTAAGATTGCTTTTCTGTCCGTCTGACTGTCTGTCTAACGCGCTTGAACTGCGAGTAAACACAAGACTTTTTTGCAGAATCTATTTACACCACCTGATAAGCTATGGATCTGGCTCGGTTGTAGAAAAACAGCGCGAAAATATTTGCAACCGTTGCTCATGGGGTTGTTACGCAGAATGGCCAGGGTATGAAAAATCGCGATTTTCAACGAATATCTCGCTTTATCTCAGAAATGGTGCAAGTTACAGACATAATTACAATGGAATACTAATAAGAACTTGCAATGCACACGCCCTACTCGACGGTATAAGTTCGAATGACCTTCACGCAGTGACATATTGAGTCACAGCAAAATTTTCAACAACACGGAGCATCGCGCGGTCTCTTTGCGACAGCTGAGCTTCTTGTTAAACTATCAATAATTATTAACTGTCATTTCACTTTGCATGACCTTGAATGCAACAGAATCGTGTACAGAATTCCACGCATTGACAACTCGATCTATTAGTGAAATAAAATTTTACATAAGTCATACTCCTATGGTTATGTTTAAAGTTAGCAAATCTGCCGCTATCACTGATCTTATCGTAATGCGAGTTGTTTCTGTAATAGCTGAACTTCTTGTTGCACTTTACGATGCAATTAGGCCTATAAGTAGCTGTGCTGTCGCAAAGAGGCCGCGCGATGCTTCGTGTCTGTCAGTAGATAGCTTCAATAGTAGGCCCTACAAAACGTCGAGCGCAGTCTTTTATTGTTAGTTACGTAAGGCCGCATTCCATTATTCTAGCCAGCTGCAAACCTGGTAGAAAACCAGGTTTGCAGCCAGATTTGCAGCTGGCTAGAATAATGGAATGGGGCCTGAAGGCTACAGATTTATCACTGCGTAGCCTACAGTTAAATGCTGTTCGGTTCTCTTTGGCATAACGTTGAGACTTCTTGTCATAAACACTTCGTCGTCGTATCCCGCCATCAACAAACTCCGCCGCTTACTACCAGCGGCAGGTGTCACAACTTGCCACGGTCCGGCGGCAACGTGTTGATAACATCTAGCCGGTCACAGCGTTGACAGCACGCGATGATGCCAGATATTGGCTCAGAATCGCGATTTCTGCCTACCCCACCTGCATTCGACGCCCCTGTTAGGGGGGTTCCCGTCGGAATATTGCCATGCCGTTTGGTAGCGAAAAACTAAAATGGTTTGGCTACCCGATGGTGGAAAAATTTTGAAGATAAGATTACTCGTTTTGGAAGAATTCACGAACGTGACGGACGGACGGACACCGCATGACGGCATGCCGCGCTTGCACAGCATCGCGCGGCAAAAATGGTTGATAAAAATGTGACCAGAGTTACTATTGTTCCCTAAGACGAAATCCACACGCCCTTTCATTTGGTACCAGTTTCAGTGACTTTGAATGACCTGAACAACTGTGACGTATGTCACGTATTTCACGACGATGCGCTACATAAATCGACTTTTTACTAACTTACTTACTTAAAGTTACTTATCGCACTCGAAACGCAGCGTTTTACAAGTACATCGCGTTTTCCGAATCCCGCTGTGTAAGGTATTTAATTTAGCACAATAGACATTCCGCAAATGCATACTACTACGTGCGTCTGTACGACTGAATATACGTGCTGTCGCGCTTCTTTGCCGACGATAGGCAAATCTCTTCATATCCTCCGCATTCGACGCCCCTGTTAAGGGGAACTCCGTCGGTATTTCGGCATAATATTTCGTATGTTGAAACTATATGGTTGGGCTACAGGTAGGTTAAAAATTCCTGCCTCTTATAGTGATGCAAATGCGCGACGTGTTAGCGACAACTTAGTTTCTTGACGAAACTAAGACGGAAGGTCAGAATCTGACAGTTTGTGGGACGGAAGTCCCGATTGTGATTGAGGGGCAAATCCTCACCTTGCTGCTTAACGGTAGGCTAAGCTTGATCCCCAGTCCCGTCCATGTTGGTGTCTTTTGTTTTGACGACAGAAACCACGTCCGATAGTCTAGCCTAGCCATAGACTCGAATTATGCTAGTATGTAGGAGCAGCAGTAGCTAAAGAGAGATTTATGAGTGAAACGGTCGAACTGTTCATCGCAGCTCGGCAACAGCAACATGAGCTATAGGCTCGTTCGTTGTGCATTCTGCGCTGCTGCTCAGTCACTTCTTCACTGCGCGCCCGACGGCCATCAATAACAACTGTCAAGTCGTTCCATCCACACATTCCGGTAAAACTCTTCGACTCTCAAACGGCCGCAGACTATAATATACGACGCAGCCGTTTCGCTTGTAACTCAACGGTCTTGCTTCGTACTAAATAAAGTCTATTTTTTCAAAATAATTAATATACATATAATCAGCGTGAAATGCAATCAATTGCTGTTTTTTTTTACTTTTCAATGCCGTACTTTGTTTCCTTCGTCAATCGTCACCAGCTTTATTACAGGCTATATGTCTGTAAACAACAAGATTTCTTGAAATATTGTGGATGGACACTAATGAAACTGCTAACTTTAGCCTATGTCTCGATAAAACTGCTCAGAACTGATTAGATTTATGAGCGAAAGTGTATAACTCGCGAGGTCGTTGTAAGAGGCCAATAAGTTGGCGGATCGGTTGCACGGCCTGTGTAAGTGTAACAAACGATTTCAATGTCGTTACGCCTGCATCTGTAAAACACATCAACGGCTTGCGGTTGCCAACTTGCCACTCGGCAGTCATCTCATACCCATGACCAACTCGTACCCAAGGCTGTGAAAATATAAAATAAATACAAAACATTAAGCGCACGATTGGAGTATTTACTGTGATGACAGATTATAATTAGGCCTAATCTGAACCCCTTCTAGGGCATTTCCAAACTCGTATTTAAGGCTCCTTTGCCGTGAAGCGCCTTCTACTGGTGGCTCAAAGGCCCTAGAATGCTAAGGATGGTGGCCCGCCTACAAGCTATAGGCGGGCCTACGTGTGCAAAAAGATTTTTCTCGTTATGAATTTCTAATGTACCACAGAATGCAACGTAACGTTGTTCTCTAACAGTTGACATACATATTAAGGATTACATTTTTCAGCGCCTGGCTGTAGTTGATCGGAAAGCGTTAAGCGTAGGCTATATGCTGTGCCCTATAAGCCGTTAAGCCGCGTTTTCACTGTTCAGTATCATACAACACGACGTTCCGACAAACAAACACAGGCCTATATACATATGTTATAGTAATCATTTCTAGACTATTGCTGTGTTATATGCACAACGACGACACTGTACGTACTGTGACACAGCCAGGCCACATGATAGGACAAATCTGCTATACACAATACACATCGACAGCACTGTTTCCGTTGGTATACAAAATGACTACTGGATCACTACAAAATCATTTCATTATTCACACGAATTATGAAACAGTAATGTGGCCTACGATTAAAACAATTAAGAAGCTCAGCTGTCGCAGAAAGGCCGCGCGACTCTCCGAGTCCTTGAAAATCTTGCTGTCACTCAAGATCGCTCAAGGTCATTCGAAATTACACATTAAATTTTGGTACAGCGAGGAGGGGCCTGGGAGGGATGCAGCCCCGCCCAGTCCCCTCATCGCTGCACCAAATGCAACAGCCCACCCATCAACGGCCAGTGTACCAACTTCACGTTAGTCGATTGCACTGTAAAGGCTTAATACTTCTCCGTCTCAGAAAGGACGCGGTATAAAATGTGTTGTCGCAGCAGTCGCATATGCAGTACATTTTCACGACCGATAATGGCCGAGATGCCGCCGTCTTACACGGCGGTAGGCCCACAAGGCTACAAGGTGCAGATCGTTAATCGATCCTCGTTTGTGACAACACGTCGCGACGGTTTCTGCCGTGCGATGCTATGCATAGCGTGGCTATTGCCGTCACCCGGTGTCTGTCTGTCCGTCCGTCCGTCACGTTCGTGAGTTGCGCCAAAACGAATAAAGATATCCTCGAATTTTTTTCACCGTGTGGTAGCCAAGCCATTCTAGGTTTTCCATACCAAATCGGGGTGCGCTATTCCAACGGGACCCCCCCCCTCCCCCGAATGCAAGGGGGGTATGAAAATATTGACGATTTTCGACCAATATCTCGCTGTATCTCAGAAACGGTTATAGCTAGATGGGCACATGCAGTGAGACAATTTATAAGCATCAAATTCTCTTTCCATCCATACAACATTTAGCGTGATTGTCCCAGGGGCGTCCCCAGGGGAAACAAAAATGTGGTAATAATAGCGATTTTTGGACTTACGCATTGACTTAAGCATCGAATAACTGGGAAACTGTTGCAGATAGGTGGGTACATGCTGCGAGGGGTTTGGCAAGCACTGAATTGTCTTTTCATTCATGCAACGTTTTGCGTGATTGCCGCAGGGGCGTCCCCAAGGCAAACAAAAAAATGAAGGCGTGGGTACGTAAAAATGACGATTTTTTTTGCAATTGTGGTTCGAATAACTGGGAAACTGTTGTAGATAGACGACTGACACACTAAATGCGCCGTATCTTCCGAATGCGAAAACCTACGAACTTCAAACTTGGTAGACAAACGGAGCCTACATTTGCAAAAGTCACCATATTACTCCTTCTAATTAGAGCAGCCTTCAGCGACTAACGAAAATACTCAACAACACGAGGCATCGCACGACCTCTCTGCGATAGCTGAGCTTCTTGTTTTTAGCAACAGGAGCGCTCATTGGCTGCTGCAGTGCTCTTGTTGTAATCAATGACATCACGATATATACGACGGTTGTTGTAATAGGTTTAATTCAGCATCACTGCAGCAACGATTACACGTGCATGGGTTATACTGATTTACACGGCGCATCGCGTATCGGAGATCAGTTGCAGCGACATCACATCATGTTAGTCGACATGTTTTAACAGCCGATCCTGCAAACCCATCACACAGATGCAGTCTTGCCCAGTCAGCTGTCTGTGAATGCGATCGACAACAGACAGACCAGTCGTCGCGAGTACATTAACAAAATTTGCAAGCTGTCTGCAATCACTGAAAGAGAACAAGACAACCCATACGCAACTGGCCACTGGAGACTCATCGAGCCATGGAGCCCTCGATCCGATCGATCGCATATAATGCCACGGCACTGGCAAATGAAATGAGCAAATGATGATCCGCACAAGCAGATGGATCTGATTTTTGCCGTGCGATGCTATGCATAGCGCGGCTATTGCTGTCACCCGGTGTCTGTCCGTCCGTCTGTCCGTCACGTTCGTGAGTTGCGCCAAAACGAATAAAGATATCTTCGAAATTTTTTCACCGTCGGTTAGCAACACCATTCTAATTTTCCCATACCAAAGGGAGTGCCGATATTCCGACGGGAACCCCCCTAACGGGGGCGTCGACTGCAAGGGGTATGATAAAATGCCGATTTTTTCACAAATATCTCGCTATATCTCAGAAACGGTTACACATGCAGCGAGACAATTTGTAAGCATCGAATTCTCTTTCCATCCATACAACATTTAGCCTGATTGCCCCAAGGGCGTCCCCAGGGGAAACAAAAATGTGGTAAAAATAGCGATTTTTGGACTTACGCATTGACTTAAGCATCGTATAACTCGGAAACTATTGAAGATAGATAGGTACTTGCTGCGAGGCGTTTGGCAAGCATTGAATTGTCTTTCCATCCATGCAACATATTGTGTGATAGTCGCAGGGGCGTCTCCAGGGGAAACAAAAATGTGGGCTGCAATACGTGAAAACGGCGATTTTTTGCACTTGCGGTTCGAATAACTGGGAAATTGTTGAAGATAGATGGGTACATGCGAGACAATTTGTAAGCATTGAATTCTCTTTCTATCCATACAACATTTAGCGTGATTGCCCCAGGGGCGTCCCCAGGGGAAACAAAAATGTGGTAAAAATAGCGATTTTTGGACTTACGCGTTGACTTAAGCATCGTATAACTCGGAAACTATTAAAGATAGATAGGTACATTCTGCGAGGAGTTTGGCAAGCATTGAATTGTCTTTCCATTCATGCAACATATTGCGTGATAATCGCAGGGGCGTCTCCAGGGGAAACAAAAATGTGGGCTGTGGTACGTGAAAACAGCGATTTTGTAACTGTTGCAAATTACGCAATGTTATAACTGTTGTAAATTACACAATTTTTGCTGCCATAATGGATTCATTGATGTCTAATTAACCGTCTGTAGCATATGTACGTGAACTTCTCGTCTACGTATTCTGACAAAAAGTCCTGACATACCTCAATAACTTTACAAACCAGCAGCTCACGGTTTGTCAGCAATAGCTGAGCTTTTTGTTTTTTCTTGTCCGAGCCCGTTTCTCGTAGTGGTATCGATGATCATACCTGATACCATAAATTAATCAGGTCTTGTCAGACAGGTCTAATCGATAGCAAACTTTTCGAATTGGATCAGTAAGCCATCGTACGGTACAGCTGAAGTAATCCGCTGTCGAGTTTGGCTAAAATTCTCCAATGACGTAAGCAAAATACGGCCAGAATGCTGGTCACATGACAATATGTCGCTATGGCGTGTCCATTCAACTGCAGCCACAACGTGGTCTATCGATGACGAGTTTCATGCAGCGCACCGCCGCGCAACGGCACGTAAGCCTACGACACATGATCGACTGTACGCATAGCCTACGTCACGGTTTCATGGTTGCAAATATGGTAGATTGTCCATGTCATTATTCGTTTGATTACGTTCAATATTTACCCCCCCCCCTCCCCCCGGTATACAGCGGGTACTGTTTTTGGGCGCTACACGCTGTTAGGCCTAGTATGTTTTACGTTTTCATATTTAGGCCTACCAATATTAACTGATGCGGTTGTTATTGTCCCGGAGCGTCTGGAGACATTCGTTCACTGGCATGATTCTGACAAACAAACAATAAACAATTTATTCACTTGAAACTGTAACGCGAATCCGATTGTTAGTGGATAGAGTCCCGGCACGCGGCACCGAAAGAATCCACCACTGCAGTACCGGTCGTTCGCTGTTTCAGTGAAAATTCCTCGCACTGAGGGTCGGTTAGGGTCATGAGTACGGGTTAGTGGCTAGTGCCAGTGATCGCCTATTGCGGAAAACATATCGCGTTAGAAATGTTCTTTGCGCGCGTTTTTGGCCACCTAGCGGCCAGATGTCAGCCGGGACAGCAATACCAGAAATTTAAAAAGTATTGGCTGCCACAGTGGCTGCCGGGACGCTCCCCATGTAGGCTACCACGACGTTGTTATAACTTATAAGCACTGCTGACGGGCCATCATTCAACAACTAACCGCGAGCAGAACTTCATCAGCATTATTTTTACCAGCTGGATGATGCCCTGCCTGATGTCAGCTAAATGTCAACGCAGTTGAACGCACTGAAGGCAACTGCTGCCAAACGACGTGTTTAAAGTCGTCATCGTCGCCATTTATACTAAAACTGAACTGTTCTCACATTAACGCCATCAGTTGCTACATGCTTGCTGGTGATTGCTTTTACGACTGCATGGTTCACTGGTTAAAAGCTGTCAACTATTTCGGTTTACTAATAGTCATACAAAAGTAAGAAGTTAATGAGAATGTAAATATAGACTGACGACACACTGACGGAACATAGGCCTACAGCCAACTAAATTTCCAGCGATGTAGTGAAAACCAAAATCTTAAGGCCAAGACCAAGGCCTCAACCCTCAAGGCCAAGGGCTTCAAAGCCAAAGGGCAAAAGGTTCAGAGGCCAAGACATTCATGCATACGGCCATAGCAGAAACGGAGATACACAGTAGCAAACGTTTGACAACCTGACAGGATAGGTAATGAACTAAATTTCGGTTGTTTTATTAATATTGATTACACATAAATTGTTAATAATGTATTATTATAACTAGTATTAATTTATTATCTTGCACGAATTTGAGGGTGATCCTGAAAATTGTCACTGCAGTTCTCAAAGGCCAAGGCCTGGACCTTTGAGGCCAAGGCCATAAAATTTGGCCTCAAGGCCAAGGCCTGGCCTCAAGGACTACATCACTATAAATTTCACATACTAAAGTGCATAGGTAGTAACTAGTTCAGCAGCTGAAACATTCATTCATTAAATACAAAGATTCCAGCATTGCAAATTCCAGCATGCACACTGCAAAACAGAAAATAACCCAATTTAAATGTAAAAACCAAATAATATTCATATTTTGGCACATGTACACTTTAACAAAAAGGTAATATGCTAAACTGCTCATACTACACTATGCAACGGTATTGGTTGCATCAATAAGTTAACTCTTATCTACCAGCCATTTAGATATACCATAATAAAAGCTTAAATACCACAAAAAATTTGTGAGTCATCAGTCACAGAAACTAATCAAAATACTGATACTCAAAATGCACCCAATTTTAGGCAGTCTCTGCCACTAAATGCATGGTTCCAACATCAATGGATTTTTCATTGAAGAAAATGTAGAACAACATTGTGATCAAGCTTGGCCAGCAATAAAATATTTTGCTCTGACTTCTTTACATTCTTTAAATTTTTAAATTTCAGCAACATTTACAGTGTCAACATCAAAATGATCACAAGCAGGAGAAACAACAACGTTACAGACAGAAGTACAAAAACTATAAACTATAAAAATATAAAACTGGGACTACACAAAATTTATTTTAAAACTCTTCATGAAAATACAATATCCATCAGGCAGTCAGTGGACCTGTTGCTGATACACTTACCACCCCACCTAGGTGACAGCTTGTGAAGTTTTGGTCACCTGCATTTGTAATGAGAACCAAGCCACCAGGATATATAATCAGTAGATTTGGTGCCAAGCATATTTGAATTTGGGAGGTTGCAATGAGAAAGACATCTAGCTTAAAATCTTGGAGGGTCCACTGTTTATCTGCTCATCTTCAGTGTGCCAGTCCTGTAATGCATGCCAGGCAGTCGACTTGAGGACAGGATCGGCACAGAGTGGGAGGTGAGCAGTAGCTGCTGGGGTTCATATGAAATCCAGAAAGGCTGAGTATTTCCAATCTAGCCTCCGGGCTACAATAACTCAATAAACTTACTTACTTACTTACATTGTTCTGGATTGTCCCTGAGAAATGGCCATAAAACGAATTCGTTTTGTTTGTAATGAAGTTTGAAGCCATATTTGTTAGTAAAATTACCGGACAACGTTTGCAGCTATCATCACAAAACTTTCAGAATAGATGGGCAATGCATCTAGGAGGTGGCAGCACCCTGCAATGGTGCACGCAGTGAGATGTACTGTGCCTGGCACAACTCGGTCTCTTTCAGCTTAAAAACTTTATGTTGAGTTAATAGTATGTCCAACATGTTATCACGTCAACCAGTCAGCACTACAAAACTCACATCTCATTGTACGTATGAAACAAATAAAACAATGAATGATAATGATATTAAAGATCAGCAACTAGGCAATAATTGACATACACTACAGGACAAAAGACATATGAAATGCATATACGGTACATAAATATCATAGTGTAAAAGATCTCACATAATTATGCACTCAAAGTATGGCACAAATCAGAAGCATTAACAGCATTCAGCGAAACACACTAACAACTACAACAGTAAACAACACTCCCAGCCGAAACTCTACACCAAACAGCAATATAACTCCGGCCTTAACAGAACTTGTGCAATTGAGCTAAACGATAACAAACAATCACTCAATTGTAATGAGCACCCCACTCAGGGTAGGTCATCTCTCCCAAACGGGCTAAGTTCGAGGCCCCCATGCAGCAGGGGGCCAAAACTCAAAATTCTGCTTCCGAGAAATTGTCTCCCCAGACCTATAGAATACACGTGCCAAGTTTCATCGACGTCGCCTTAGGATTTGGAAAATGTTGACACCGCATGGACGGACATACAGACGGACGGACGGACATACAGACGGACGGACGGATGGACATACAGATGGACGGATGGACGGACATACAGACAGACGGACGGACGGACAATTGACTGGTTTTACTAGTCACCTCAGCAGAGATGACTAATTATACACAGTGAGTCATAATTACCAGATGCCGTAGCTTTAAATAGCATAACATAGCTGAGATTTACCTGAGATGGTGCCAGGCAAGTGAAGAAAATGAACTTAAAATACTACTAAATAACACTGAAGGAAATTCACAATCACCAGTTCTCATAATTCATTTTCTTTCTACAACTGTTGCTCTTAATTTTATTGGCCAACATTTCGTCACAGTTTAGTTTGGATCTTTTAAGAGACTTACAGGAAATCTATTAAGACAACTTTTTTACAAGACTACGAAGCTTCTACTGTTATCACACTAAGCAACTCATTTGTAAGTATTGTACGACACTCTCAAACCTTACAATGCTCATTGCTTACACTGAACAATATGACGAAGTGCATAATACCTAAGAGCATAAGAAACACACTACAGTAGTGATGAGCAATGGAGGATCACTAAAAATAACATATCACACTGGTAGTAACACACGGAGTCGGCACATCAAGTGTGCAGCTTTGAATTAGAGGATGACGTCGAATGCCTGTCACTAAAAAGGCCACGTATCATGAGAATATTGACGAGGGTAGCCGACATCATGATAAAGAGCTGCAGTGCAGACCAGAAGTTGACGCGCTCAAAGTTGTGCTCCTGGATGCTGCGATCACGAAGTTCGACCTTCGAAAATGCTCGCTGTAGCTCTGTTGATCTCCGCAAGTTGTCACCTACTTGATGTGTTGACGTCTATAACGAACACCCAGGCCACCGATGAATGCTACCATCTGACATGTGCACCGTGCATCAAAAGATATTTTGCGATTATGCAGTGCACTACATAAATGTTTGACTGACATTGATAATGACATGAAATTTACCAGATAATTCAACAAGTACTGCTTCACTGATTCATACTGAGGCACAGTGCTGTAGCAGTTAAGCCGCGACTCGCGAGACTAGTGGTTAGTCAATTGGTGTTTAACGGCACTTTCAGCACACAAAGTGACAAAGGCTATATCGTGCCATGCAAAAATTAAAAATTTGTTAAAGATATTAATTTCAGACAGGAAGTAAAATACGATGTTTAAAATGTGAGAACTCGTAAGTTGTGACAAGATATCATGATGAAGATGAACAACTAAAAAATAACAGTAACCAAAACTATAATGAAAACATCAAAACAGTTCGTATGAACTGCTTTGTTTAAAGGTTAATGGACCCTCATGCAACTGGTCTTTGTGGAGATGTACTCCTCGACATAGGCATCATTGGATATGGCCTGGCTAGCCAATTACTTGGCAAATTATATATAGACCAGACAAACTAGGCTAACTGAAATAATAATAATAATAATAATAATATGACAACTTATAAGGAGCCGTAACATGTAATACACAACACAAAAAATCTAAACAACTAAACCTAACGAAACCAAACTAACTCTGGTTCAGGTTGCCTTTTATGCCATCCAGCCAGCAAACAGATTGGGCCTATTCTATAATGTGCCCGGAACCCACACAGGCCGACTGGACTAGTGATTGAGGTCACTCACGGGTTCAACTCCTCACTGTTTCATTATCATGTAACAACCGTGGGCAATTTGTTCACACACGCGCGTGCCTCTGTCGCCGGTATGATTTGGTACTAGTGATATTCTGCAGGTAACCGTGGACCTGGCAGCAAATAATGGCAGTATACCGCTTGGTTCATGACTATTTCTCCTGTGGGTTGATTGCCTACAGACTCAGATGATCAGCTCCAGCAACAACAGTAACACTTGTATCATGTGTGGAACTATCTTTACATTTTGTGGCCAAAAAGGGAAAAAGTTTACTAAAGTAAAATACACAGGTCAAAATATCGGTACTGCACGAACCCAATAGTTTCACGATACATATAGTCAGAACAATTCCTACTGTCGTTTCATACACAACAGACAACTGTATGGATGCATGTCATTAATATCAGATACTGGTTTACGGCAATTCGTTCTTAATGTTCTTTTTAAATTTGCAGCTTCTTGTTGTTTGCACTTTTGTGTTTTTTGCTATTTTCTTTTACTTTCTGATTTTGCATCAAATAAAAAATATAGTTGCACTTTTCTAAATTTTTCCAGTCTAAGTCTTCTTCTAGTTTAAAACTTTCTAGCATCAACTTCCATTTAGTCTTTGGTATTCATTCCTGTTTTATAAACTGCATAAGGTTTAAACCTACATTAACTTTAATTTTTCACACTACAACTCAAATGCTTCATACAATTGTAAATAATGGACAGTCATGCGCATATTTCAGGATAAAAGTAATATCCAAATGAATGTACCCTGAAATTTTCTACAGTGATTTCAAATGGCAACAACTCTTGTGCTTCATCAGTGCCATCTGTGTCAGTTGTAGCAGTAGCTTCTTCTGTCACTGTGATGTGGAAGAAGACAGTTTTGGTTGAAATGTGGCTGAAACTGTTGTCGAAACAAAACTCGTATTCACCACTCACAGTAGCCCGGTCTCTGTACATACACAACATACTCGTACATTCACTGCTTCTGTTTACCATTATCTGAATGATTTCAGCAAATAAAACAGGTATTGTGCTTAATTTACAGATTTCAGAAAATCTTTTCCTTTCCTTAAAAAACTTAAAAAATATCATTACATTTATATTTTGAAACAATTCAAACAGGAACTGAACTATCTATAATCACGCTGACTTCGATAACAATAAGATGTAAGAATGTACAAATTAAATGAGTTATTGATCCAATCTATATCCTAAAGCAACATATTTTAGTATGGCTTTTTTTATCGTGCGTCAGAACATCGATGCATGATACTGATGTAGCAATTCTATCCATCTATCTGTCCATCCGTCCGTCTGTCACGTTCTGGTATTGTATCAAAACGGCTTAAAATATTGTCATAGTTTCTTCACCACATGGTAGCACAATCAATCTAGTTATTATGAGTGTATCAAGCTCTTTGCAAAATTCCAATGGGGTCACCCCTGTGGGAGCACTAAACATAGGTGGGGTATAAAAATTTTGTTACTTTTGACCAATAAGTTGCTATCTCGCAAACAATACAAGATAGCGCCATAGTTACTATGGAATGCTAATAGGAATTCATATGTGATCTATCAAATGGTGCCATTTCCAGTGACCTTTAGTGACCCACACCCCAAATTTCAAGGTCACGGAGTTATGCCCTGGATGTACTGATGTGTAATCTGTTTGCAATAGTTAAGTTACTTGTTTAAAAATAATTTTTGCCAGTGATGGAGTCAAGACGTATTTTCTGAGATAGAGATATTTGCCAAAACACAGGTATCAAGACACGAGGCAAGTTACGACATTAAACATTTGGCCAAGGCCAACCAAGACACCCAGAGACGAGAAATTTCCAGATTATTATGCCAGAAGAATAACCACAAACACAGCAACAATCAATCAGCTCAATCACCGATCAAATAAGATTCAGACTATGCTTAACCAGCATCAGCTGGTACAACAATAACTCAAGCTGGATGTGGATGAAATAAGAGTTCTCTTTGACTGAGACAGAGTCAGGTATGAGACAGCAGGCAGGAGAAAAGAGTCGAGACGGACACACACTCTGGGACAAAGCCAAGATTAAGACACTTATAGACGTATTCTGAGGCGTCTTGACTCAGCACTGAGTCGTGCTAGCAAGGGTTAAACAAAGGGCACAAAAAGTGCTTAGCAGCTACAGCATCAAACTGTACATGACAATGACGAATGAAAACTTAACAAACTGCTACAAAGTAGTAATAAATTATAAATACATAACACAACAAGTCAGTGAAGTCAACAGAAATCATAAATTATAATCATTCTCTTTGCTGCTACAAATGGAATACAGTACCTGAGCAGATCACTAGACGATTTAACAATTTCAGTAACTGCACTGTCACCAGCAGCATCAACGGTGAATAAAATGTCCAACTCACCACCAGAGACAACCTAAGCAACATCAAAAATTGTGCATTGCAACATGATAAGAACAACAACCATTTTCCAGGACAATCCGGGTGAGACAGCACCAGAAAATGATCACACGTACTAACCCCCACCATCATCACTATAACTTTCAGTACGTCTGATTAGTCTGCACCAATTACTGCAGACCAAGGCATCAGCTGGCATACTTATCTTCAAACCATTCATTAAAAAAGTTTGAGGGAGTGTGTGAAGGCCACAGATACTATGAACAAAACAAAATAATACACACTACAAATTCTTTGCTGAGTTAATGAGCACAATGTGGCCATAACAGCTGTGGCCAAAGTGGTTTGTGGGCACAAAGAACGATAATTATATTAACTGTGTGCAGGCATGGTACGTAAAGCTAAGGAAATATTATAATCTGTGCACAACTTTACTTTACAGTATTGAAAATTCCGCGCTCGTGGGCCGTTGAGGGTTAGAATTCCCCTTTGTGTGTCGCAGAGTCAGGAGTGTGGCTTAGCGCCAGTTTTGCTTATGTACATGCCATATTAATAGCACTAAGTCTGCATTTCTCGGAAGTTAAAGTTAACCTCCAGTTAGTTAGCCGAAGGTTAACCCACGGTTAACTTAACTGTCCAATGCGTTTCTCGGATATTTTTAACCTGAGGTTTACTAACCATGCACTAAACATAGAATTTATCAGTGAAATTTCTTACAACCAGTGTTTATTTGTCATATTACGTTACTTATTAACTAATTTTGGGCATGTGCAATCCATTTTGCATAGTGACGAGTGACGACCATGACGATGACACTAGCGTCTATCTACAGTTACAACGTGGAGCCCACAGCTGATTGCTTACAATGTGATGCATGAGTGAGCTCCACGCAATGATGTCATCTCAGTAGTGTTGGTGAACTGTGGCTGACAATTTTGTCGTCTGGTTATACAGTCGGCACCACATAAGCGCACGTCGGTTAACAGCAAAGTCCAGTTAAGCGCATGTGACACGCACGGTCCGGTTTCTGACGCAGCAAATTAATGGGAAGTTAGCTTCGGTTAATCGCACTACGGATAAGCGCACGATTCGGTTATGCGCACGTGATTCTTGAGTCCCAGTTGTATTGGTCCAGATTCATATTACTTACTGTGTGGTGTAATAAATGTGTCCGTACGTGTTTTTGTGTTCACATGTAGTTGTTAGTGACAATGCGCACGCTGACACGGCACTTCGGTTAATTGCATGCTTTGACTGGCAACCGCGGGTTAACCGGCGGTGGTATCTGACGCCCAACTGTCAAGCACGGGTAAACCCGCAGTTGGGATAAAACGCTATGAACATCTGCTGGTTGACCTGGGTTGCCAGTGAAAGGGTTAAGCACAATTTACACTCTGGCCCAGAGGCCATGCGCTTCAGTGGCATCGACTGTAAACAAGAAAACAAAACTCGTGTTATAGCATCCAGCAGTAGGAAATATATAGGCCTACTATGGGTATTGCAATACATCAGCGAGTATGCAGTACGACTCGCTTCAACAGACGAAATCACTCTCAGAATTTCTGCTCGTCATAATTTTTCGTACAAGTTAACTTGAGGAAGAACAGCAGGATCGCTTCTATCGTGAATATCGTCCAGAAAATCAATATAAAGCAACTATACGAACGTCTGCGATATTTAACTGGAGAAAATCCGCCGGTTAAATTGTGGTTAACTTGACTGGAGGTTAAGCATTCGAGAAACGCAAAAATCATCGGTTAAGTGAAATCTCCGGTTAAGGTTAACTATTTCGAGAAACGCAGCCTAACATGTGTACAACATTTACAGCGATTCTGACAATGGTCCCGGTCACTCAGTGGTAAAATGCTAACTATGATGCCACATGTTCGGGTTCGATTCTGGCTGGCACTAAAATTATTATTATTTTTGGCTTACTTTTTACACTTTAGTTTTTATTGAAATATGCAACTTATTTAGTCTGACGTTTTTTTAATCATCACTTGCACACCTTTATGTTAAATTACATTACTTATATCATTTGTGTGCACACATGGAAAATAACCAAATCACCTGTGCTATGTCCTCAAAATTCGGGGATGGTCATTCGCTAAAATGCTATGTCCCCGAATTACTCGTGGGCGTAATATTCGACGTTTATGATCAACATACACAAATAATCACCAAATTAGATGTTAAACTGAATAAGTGGCATATTACAATTGAAACGTTATATAGAAAATCAACTGAAACAGAACAAAATTTTATGACCGACAGTGGGATTGAACCACAAACCTAAAATGCAGCAGGCGAGAGCTATCACACTGCGCCAGCAGGCAACTCACTGGAAGTCGACTAAAGCCCCCATATAAAGCACGCGCACATTCATTCCGGAGGGAGGGGGGTAGCTAAACAGTGAACATCACCCACAAATATTTTCGGGGGCATAGTCATTCCGTAACAAAACACGTTACCGCACGGAGGATAACAAACACTATGTATAGGGGCCGTAAGCGGAAATGGAATTATTAAAATAAATCTGCTTTTACACGCATTTCCGGTGGTAACAGCAAAAGAGAGAAATGTAATTTCTATC
>Ga0209149_1000442_pt1 | contig 17494 bp, 10 predicted proteins | sample WorMetTyACAVOLI2_FD_187423 | JGI IMG/M metagenome (GOLD analysis project Ga0209149, IMG submission 187423) | Marine gutless worms symbiont microbial communities from Max Planck institute for Marine Microbiology, Germany - Olavius algarvensis... ... | reverse complement strand
TGCGAACTACGAAGTGACAAAAACAGTTACCGACGACCATGCAGTGTAGATCGCACAGTCGGCGACGCACCAGCGAATGTTTGTTTGTGACGGCCTGCAGCATGGACGAATACGCCGAAGAGAAGAAAACAACAGAAAAGAATTTAAATATACGCAGTGGTATCTCTAAAGCCGAAACAACTAATAATAAAAGACTGCGCTCGACGTTTTGTATTGAAGCTATACTACGAACACGAAGCATCGCGCGGCCTCTTTGTGACAGCAGAGCTTCTTGTTTCATTTTTAGTTTCACATTTTAATTTTTTTGTTTCGTGTGGTGGACTAAGCTGGCTACCCGTCAGCATTTTACTGCAAGTTAAATACACACTCTCGTATCGTATCATATTGTATCGTATCGTATCGTATCGTATCGTAAGGGTCAACAAGCGAGCTTTTTACACTGTGTCCCAAAAAAGTAGTACACCAAATTCATGGCGATAACTTGGTCGATTCCGAACGGATTTTCAAAATTTTTTTACTGCCGCAAAGAGAAGTAAATTTCCACCAAAATTCATGTAAGAATTCCCACCACACCTTCGGTATGTTGCCGTACTAACTTACAAAGTTAGAAGTTCGAATTTATGGTAATTTCCAATAAAAAACAATCTAAAAATCCTGTCACACTTGACAACAAGAGCTTAACTATCGCAAACAGATCGCGCGTAAGCTGCGCACACAATACGTCGAGTGCACTCATAGGCTTAACTATTACACCGTGACCTTGAAATCTAGGTTAAAGGTCACTCAAGGTCACTGGAAACGGAACCATTGGACAGATCATACACGACCTTATTAGTCAAGTTATTTGACGTTAAATATCGTGACCTTGAAATGTACGTTAGAGGTCACTCAGGGTCATTGAAAGTGGTACCATTTGAAAGCTTGGGTACGGTTTCCTATTCATTTTCCATAGTAACTGTGCCCGTATCAGTAGCCATTTTAGATATATTCAGCTTCAAAGAATGGCTTGACCTTAAAATCTGGGTTTGGGGTCTTTCAAGGTCATTGAAAATGACGCGGTTCGATACAGCATGTATGACTTTCTATTAGTCAGCCATTGTAACTATAGCTCTATCTTGTACCATTCGCGAGTTATTTGACGTTGAATAATACCGTGACATTGAAATCTGGCTTAGAGGTCTCTCAAGATCATTGAAACTGGTGCCATTCAAAAGCTTGGGTGCGGTTTTATATTCGCCCTCTATAGTAATAATGGCCGTATCTGTAGCCGTTTGTGAGATATTTAGCGTCAAAGAGTGGTGTGACCTTGAAAACAAGGTTAGGGTTCGTTCAAGGTCATCGGAAATAACACCATTTGATAAATCGCATACGAGTACCTATTCGTCTTCCATAGTAACCATGGCGATATCTTGTATCGTTTGCGAGATATAGCGACTAATTGGTAAAAGAAAATGAGAATTTCAAACGAGTGTATATTCAGCCAGATTTAACTTTAAACCAACAAAAAATCACAAGGATCTGAGGGATAAACTTAGAGAAATGAGGGCACAAGGAGAAACACAAGCAAATATCAAAATTCGCAAAATTGTAAAAAAAACACGGGAAACCGTCAGGTTACTATTCTGTACCAACCAATGGTTACAAACTAGTACAAGAACTTAGCTATCGCAAACAGATCGCGCGTAAGTTGCGCACACAATTCGTTGAGGGCATCTCCGTGACCGTGAAATCTACGTTAAGGGTCACTCAAGGTCACTGGAAACGGAACCATTGGATAGATCATACACGACTTACTATTAGTCGATTTATTTGACGTTCAATATTATCGTGACCTTGAAATGTGGGTTAGAGTTCACTCAAGGTCACTGAAAATGGTAGCATTTGACAGATTGGGTATGGTTTCCTATTCACCTTCCATAGTAACTATGGCCGTATCTTTAGCCATTTCCGAGATATTCAGCGTCAAAGAATGGCCTGACCTTGAAATATGGGTTTGGGGTCGTTCAAGGTCATTTAAAATGGCGCGGTTCGATAACCATGTACGGGTTTCTATTGGTTCGCCGTTGTAACAATAGCTCCCATCTTGTACCATTTTTGAGTTATTTGACGTTGAATAATATCGTGACCTTGAAATCTGGCTTATAGGTCACTGAAGGTCATTGAAACTGGTGCCATTCAAAAGCTTGGATGCGGTTTCCTATTCGCCTTCTATAGTAACTATGGTCGTATCTGTAGCCGTTTGTGAGCTATTCAGCGTCAAAGCATGTGACCTTGAAAACTGGGTTAGGGGTCGTTCAAGGTCATTGAAAATGGCGCCGTTCGATAGACCATATGCGACTTTCTATTGGTCGGCCATTGTAACTATAGCTTTATCTTGCACCATTTTCAAGTTTTTTGACGTCGTGACCTTGAAATTGACGTTAGAGGTCACTCAGTGTCATTGAAACTGGTGCCATTCGAAAGCTTGGTTCCGGTTTCCTATTCGCCTTCTATAATAACTGTGGCCGTATCTGTAGACGTTTGTGACATATTCTTGTCATCTTTCCAATAACAGGGGATTTATATAAGCTTTGAGCTTCCTTCCCGTCTATCGTTTTGTAAAATATTTTTTTATTATGGACGATTTTAAGTTCAAGTTCAAGTAAGTTCAAGAAAATAGCGAAATTTTTATACCCCATCTGTATTTAGCGCCCCCGCAGGCGGTGACCCGTCGGAATTTCGTGAAGATGTTTGATGCTGGTTAAACTAGAATGATTGGGCTACCGTCTGGTGAAAAAAACCATGACGATATGTTAAGCCGTTTTTATCTGATACCGGAACGTCACGGACAGACAGACGGACGGACAGACAGAATCGTTATATCAATGTCGCGCGTCAGTGTGCTGACGCGCGATCAAAACTGAAACGTATCTTGTTATATGGCTGAATATTGTCACAGTAGTTGCTCGAAGTGTTCCGCCTTTTGTCCGCACACATGCGCGAAGACGTCCACGCCACTCATTGCATTGTCATGGTCTGATCAATGCCGTGCCAAGCATGCAGCAAACGCTGCTTCAGTTCATTGTTCAGATAAAATCGTTTGCTATTTACAAATAATATTGAACAGGAACCAAAAATTTTAAACAACAAGGAAGTAAGTAAGCTAAGTGCATTAAAATTGGGTGTGCATTTAAAAATCAGTGCATGTTACGTTTCGTTTGCATTTTCTTCCAGATATGCCAAACTCGAACTTCTAACTTTCGCAAGGTAGTGCAGCAACATACTGAAGGTATGGTGAAAATATTATACGAAATTTGTTGGTAATTTACTTCGCTTTCCAGCAGTGAAAGAATTTTGCAAATCAGTTAAGAATTGACAAAGTTATCGCCATGAGTTTGGTGTACTACTTTTTTGGAACAGTACGAAGAGTTCCCCAATGATGATTCTGCTTTGATTTTGTTATGATTCAAGATTTTGACATTTTAATATTAATCACGTGTTACTCTTTGTGTTATTACGAACAAAAGCTTTGGACGGGAAAATATACTCAACTGCATAAAAATTGTAACGACATTAATATAATTATTTATACAGATTGATTTGGAATGTACCATAATTAGTGTATATTCAACAAGACATCAGGCGATTTTGCTGGCTAATAAATACATTACAATTGACATCGCTTACCGTCTTACGGCTGCATCCCACATTAGCGTATAAGGGACACCCTGTGTACTTAATTTGTGTGCATAAATTTTGTGTTACATCTGTTGACAAAAAAGTTTTAAAAGATCTTCACTGAGCTCCGATAAACAGACATTCATGGACTATGTAATGCGTCGTCGGTCTACTGTAGGCGGCGCATTAGAAATGTTCTCGTTGCCGTTACCGTTTACTTCTAAATTTCGTCAGGCTACAATTTGTACAAAACTACAGTTTTCACAGATTTCATATTAAACTGCTGATTTTTTAGTTTTCATTTTACACAAGGTATAGTGTAGTTACAGTTTAGGGTAAGATAAAATAATTGTGGACGTCTTACGTTAAATTTCCTCAACATGTTGTGCCTCTAAAATTATCAAAGCGGTTGATATCTGTCAAAATTGTAGCAAATTACAAAGTAGTTATTTTAGGTATAGCGTACGCTACTCTTAAAATCACTATGTCGTCAAAATGCTATTTTAAGTTAAGAATATAATCTGCTTTAGAACTTAGCTCTACCACTCTGCAACGAAGTTGCGCGCAATCCTAGAAAATAGGTGACATTATTATCCAATTTTCTCCCCGTCAACGTCAGCCGATTTTTCTTTGCCAGCTACCAGTACTGTACATCCGTCATATTTAGACGCTTCACTGGGCAAGAGCAAGAAAAATGTTTCATGTTTCATTACACTCGCCAACTTTGTTAAAGGCAGTTTTAGTAATGTGCAGACAGAGTATGTCCGTCATCTCAAAAACTGTCGTATAGAATTTACTGTAACTATGCACTGTGATAGAATTTGACCTGAGAAAGAACTGATTACTTTTAAGGTGAAATTGAACTATTTAGAGATGGAAGAAGATTATGTTGACGGATAAGGTCAGTGGATAAGCTGGCGGAGACAGGTACGCTCACTGACTATATTTCATACACACAGTTTCAGGTTTGTACCATGACAAGTAAAATAATAAATAAAGACTCACTCTGCTGGCAGAGTACACGGGCCAGACGACGGAAATCATTACCATGAGTCTGAGCATCAGCATCCACCGACCAGCCATTCGTGACGCAGACATGACGTCACTGGTACAGTCGACCAACAACACGGCCGACGTGATGCCTGCAGTTTCCGGTGACGTAATGCAACAGTACATTTCCTGCTCCGTCGCCAACGCGCTGTTATGCCGCCAGGGAACAGCCGATAGCCGACAGAAATGCTAAAGTTTAACTCTTATTTAGGACACGACAGATATTGGAAGTGCAGCAGTGCGAGTGATTTGCTATTGCAATCAAGAACGGTGCGTCGGTGCTGATGACAGTACGCCGAATTGTACACCCGTGGGACCCGGTGGCTGTCAGCTACGCGCGTCGTCCGCTGACAATGATGCGGAAATGCCGCTTCACATCGTGACGCCCGGAGCAGGTGCGCTGTAGCATTGATAATGTGTTCATCGCTGATGTCAAATGCCGACACTAAGATTAGCCTACCTTCTTGTCTCGTGTTCACGCAGCAGTCGCCAACCTATTTGACCCAATGAACAGTGAAACTATGACTTATTATTATTAATTATTAAAAATGTAAAGATTAGAGTGACACTGTCATGAGTAACATTGCAGGGGCACTTAGTCTTTGTATAATAGTCCATGAACCAGACTGATGACCCAGGCTTTTACCGCACGTCGCTGTGTAAAGCGCAGTAGGCCTATATACTACGGCATTATTCTGTACGTTAAACCACAGCATCGTCGCTCATTAAGGCCAAGCATATGTACCTCATAAATTCGACGGGTTCACCGCGAGAGGTGCAATAAGGGACAGTCGAATGTGTGACGCCAGCAATTTTTGGGCATGTGTGCTGCTATCGTACATCCAAAACCGTAAGTGATATGCTAGTGGAAACTAATAGGAAGTCGTTTAGGGTTTTCTGGTTGGAAAGCACCCCGAGATATTTGGGATCACCTTACCAGTGCTGTCGCGCGGTTTCTCTGCGGCAGCTGAGCTTCCAGTTGCTTCTCTGACAGATAATGTGGCCTTCATTTTTTGAACATAAATGTCCAAAAAGAAAGCTGAAACGCTTAATCATAACTATCAGTGTTGTAATCAACCATCAAGTGGCAATGCAGCAGAAAATTAGGGCTAGAGGTTTGTCATGAGTTTGGGTGTCATGTCCTTGACCTGCTGGATCCGCCCTTGCTGTGCTTCGTCACTGTGTGACTTATCATTATCATCTGTAAGCGTACAAGGCGGGAAGTAGTAGCGGCGGGTTGGTAGCTCCAGTACATAACCAGAATTTTGTCGTGCAAAATATTTTGAATCGGACAAATGCTAAGCCAAAAAAAAATAAAATAGTTACTCCGTTAAAGTAATTACCGCAACAGTTGGACAATTTTGCAACGTGGACATAAAATTTTCTACAGAAAATAAATTCATTCAGAAATTTAAAGAAAGCTATCCTGATTTCGCATTATCTTCAGCTACAATGTGTTGTCAGTGCTGCAACAAAACCGTTCTACCTACCTCCTTCAGCACGTGCTCAACCCTTACGCTTATGACGTCATAGGCCTATATGCATCAGCATCTAAATATCAAACACATTATAGAAATTGAAAGTGAAGCCATGGCTCGGAACGTATGTCTTGTTGTTTGGCTGCATAGGCCTAATCTAATCTTCATGGAAGCATGCATGGACGCCTGCAGGAATTTTTGCAAGGTGAGATAAAGTTCAACCCTTCCCTTTCCTCTTTTCCTTCCCATTTCCGACCCCTCTCTTTTTTCTTTCCTTTTTATCCCCTCCCACCCTTTACTTTCCTCCCCGCCTTTCCCTCCCGACGCGAAGTGGCCCCTTAAATCCAGCGCTGGGGATCGCTGTAAGCTCCCCAGCAGGGTCCGGGGCAGAGCCCCGTCCGCAAACGCATTGAGGTATATTTTTGCCTGTAAAAAGTGTCTGATTGTGACGATTTTGGTCCTTTTGTGCGACGGAAAATATTGCAAGTGAAGCAAATCTTGCCCCGCTGCATGGTGGCGCCCATACATGAGAATTTTGGAATGCGAAGAAACTTACAGGCGAACGTGCGACTTTGGGCAAAGCACTAAAAGGAGCAGCGTTTTACTTCTACGGTTGATGACTACCTGACACACGGCTAGGCGAAGTAGGCCTACTGTTTAACCAGCCAGCAAACAGTATGAATAGAATACTGCTGTCAAGTATGGAGTCCATATTTTAGCAGAGACTGGAAAATTTAGGATTGTCTCATCTAACTACGAGAAGGGTTAGAAGTGATTTGATACAAACTTTTAAGATCATAAATGGAATGGACAAAGTTGATAATCATTGTTTTTCGAAATTGACAGTGGTGGTAGAAGAGGACATTGAAGTAAATTATTCAAAATACGTAGCAGACTTGATATTAGGAAATATGCATTCGCACTGTTGACAAATGGAATTCTCTAACTCAAGACTGCATTAATTGCACTACGATAAATGCATTTAAACGGCACATTCAAAAACTCCTGGAACCGGTAACAAAATAATGTTTCTCTTGTGTCACTCTGGATAGTGAGCTATAGGCGTAAGCCTGTGCACACTTATGCTATCAGCGGCAACCGTCGTTGGTGGCGTCGGTGAATTTGGTGATATATAATACATAATATGCTAATACATACAAAATACATAATCGTACACTATTGCTCAACTTGGTTTGTAGGCAATGGGTCTTACTCAGTGGCGATACCCACCGTACGTGCATCCAATCAGAGGCGCCATCTGGCGAGTATACTCAACGGTGGAGTGACGTCTCCACTCTCCAGTTCTTGACGAATTTGTATAGCGCCTTTAGGTCCGAAGATGCAGATTCTGGAAGAGAGTTTTAACGTTAAAGAGAAAAACAAATGATTTTTGATAATTTTGAATGTTTTATACGCCACAACTAACTGTTGAATCTTGATCGATTGGTGTGGCGTTTGGCCAGAGCTCCTTCAATGATATGGATTTTGCTGATGATGTCTCTCTCCTTGCTGAACTGCTAGAGCTTCTTGTTCCCATATTGGAGACAATAATTGCAAGTGAAGCAGCATCCCTAGGGTTCGAGGTGAATTGGCAGAAGACAAAGGTACAAGCTTTGGGCTGCAGGGAGGATATGCCATTAACCATCAAGGTTCAGGGTCTGCAGGACGTCATGGTAGTCGAGGAGTTTGTCTACCCTGGCTCTCTTATCCACTCATCAACCGGAAGCACTTGTGACATCAGCTGCCGAAGTGCCATCTTTCGTGCTGCCATGCAGAGCTTAGAAAATCAGATTTGGAGGTCACGGCTCGCCATCTCAACGAAGTTGAAGCTGTACAACACGTGCATCTTACCAATATTCCTGTATGTTTCGGACTGCTGGGCGGTATCTAAGACGGACGCACGCAAATCAATGCACTCGACCAGTGGTGTCTGCGTATGCTGCTTGGCATCATATGGTACTAATTTGTTCGGAATGATGATGTACGGAGGCTAACGAAGCAACCCAAACTCACTGCTATAATCCAGTCGCGCCGGCTTACCCTATTTGGGCATATTATGCGCATGAACGACAACGCATATGCCAGATCCCCTCCGGCAGATTGGAGAAGACAACTAGGTCGTCCCCGCATCACGTGGCTCAGCACCGTCCAACAGGATCTTAAACAACACCACCTTACGCTCCCCGAAGAAGCAGATTTGGCCCAGAACCGCTCTCTGTGGAGGATGATGTCGACGTATGGCGCTACGCAGTCGTGAGTTGCATGCCAGACACGAGCAAACGACGACGACAACTAACAATTTTTACTAACATAAACAACGCCAAACAATCGTAGTACATTCTATTGTCAGACTACAGCATCTTCAATCGGCATTGAACTTTAACAACAAAACAAGCACCCCTCTGCATGGGTGGGTCATGTCTCCTAAGTTCGCGAAGTTCGGAGTGGACCTGCGCGGCGCAGGGGCCGAAATTCAAAATTCCGCCTCCTAGAAAGTGTGTCCTTATGCCCGTAGAATGTACATGCCAAGTTTCATCGACCATCTCGGAGCCTGAGGGTTTGAATAATGTTGGCAGCGCACGGACGGAAGGAAGGCCGGACGCACGGACGGAAGGACGGACGCACGGACGGACAGACATTTGACCAGTTTTCGGTCATCTCAGGAAAGATGAGATGACTAACAACTATGACAGGCTTATAGGTCAGGCTAGTTTCAAATTCACTTTTAAACTTCATCATTCCATCATCTAATTACTTCTGAATAACGTGGATTCTAACCATTTGTTATTATCGCTGATTAGGACTACAACATACGCAGATTCTCCGTGGTATCGTTGCTGTTTGCCTGACATACCTGTACGGTGCAACATCCATTTGCTCTCGTACGAAGTCGACGTATAATTAATCCGGTGCAGATAGATTAGTAGGATCAGCAGTACAAACCGTCGTTGCCAATTACTAGCTAATTTAAGTTGTCTGATCGTGCGCCAGCATAACTTATTTACGGTGCTCCAGGACGGACTGCTTATGTGGCAATTAGCTTATATGACGTGGTCTAACCGCTGGTTGATGTCGTCTTAACATTTCTACAACTGGCGAAAACACAGCTGTTACAACTTGCAACGTTGTGTTGCTCGTAGGAGTTATACGACTGGTTACAACGACGTAAATTTTCACGAAAATGGCTTAATTTTACCCTTCAAAACTCTATCATCATACCAGGAAATATGTCACGCAAGCAATCTTCTCTATAATTTTTACTCAAGTATAAGAACATTTAATTAAAGATTTATTTTCAGCAATAAAAACATGGTTACAAAAGAATGTTACGTGATTAATATCACTGCATGAAATAAACAAAAATAAACGCGATACGAAATGAGTTAGAATTCGGATCACTGTTATAAGGTTTTCCAGTATACTGGTCTGTGGAGATTTTTGTCAAAAATCAACGGAACTTTTGAGCTAATATCGCAAAATCAGACACAGCAAAGTGTTGTTTTATTTTATTGGGGCATGCAGTGTAATATATGCAGTGGCGTTGCTCTGGCTTTGATGCTTGAGACATTCTCAGCTAGGCGGTATGCGTTGATGACTTGATGTGAATGCGACTTAAGTATATGCTGAGGCAATGTTACTGTAGTCATACGTTTGTGCGAGACCGCATCAGCGTCTTCTGCAGTGCTGCTGCAACTGGCGACATAAACACTACGCTTCAGCATTTCTCGCAACTGAACAAAGTCTCGTCTCGGTGAATTCACGTGCATGGTAGTTTCAACAAAGAATAATGATTACAGGCAAAAACCGTTTGTCCTTCTCAGTTGCTGCCTCATCACTGACGTCAATGAGCGATGACGACTTTATCTCGCATCAACAGGTGGATAAAGACGACACCTGGCACAGGTGTGAGGCAATCATTCCAGGTGTGATGGTTCGACACTGTCAGCCCGGAACTGACTGGACTTCAGCAAGAGTTCGTCGCGTTCAGCGATTCTTACTGATTATATTACCCAGTTTGCCGCTGCTGGTTGCTGCACTTGTATATACCGTCTATCTACATCAAAGGTATGACGTTACCCTTTACAGTGCAAAGGTAATTATAGTGCCACATCGAATGAAGTTGGTACACTGGCCGTTGATGGGTGGTATGTTACATTTGGTACAGCGAGGAGGGTCCTGGGGGGGCCGCGGCCAGTGTACCAATCACCATAATGCCGTATAATGGTCGGTTGCTCTGCAGTTTTAGTGTGCCCATTAAAGGGTTAACTTAGGTGATTGGTTTCCTTCGTTTAGAAGAATATGTTGATTACTTTGGAATATGTTTTCTGTAACACCATACTAATAACGATACTACTACTAAAATTCGGAAAATATTTATGATGCCGTCATAATGAAGCCATTCCGAAAGTTCATCCGGTTCACCAGATGAATGTGGAACAGCGTCATAAAAGACGCTACTCAGGCAACTCGTCTGTAGGCTGCTATCGTCTACGCCCACCGTCGCTATTTAGTAAGCCCGAAAGCTAATACTCATTTTACCGCCCCACGGAGGATAGAGAGCTGAGTTGACTTAGGTACTGCAGTAAAGGTGAGCAGGTACTTAGGTACTGCAGTAAAGGTGAGCAGCCCGCACCCAAGGCTGTATATTCAGCAATCGCTGAACGCGACGAACGTCTATATCGATCCTCCAATTGGTGACATCATCAGCTATTGCTATAGCCTTCGCCGTGCTGTTGTCGTGACGCGATATTACACAACATAGCGGTACTCATTATCGCTCTCGCACTTCTAGTCACGCTGTCAACATCCTCACTTTTCACTACTTTCTTTACAATAGTGCTTTTGTTAATTCTGTATACCGTCCCTTTATCTAGTTTTTATGCCCTGTAGCCTATACTTAAGTCAGGATGTCATTGGCAGTTTTGCATTATTATTACATTACTGTATTTTAAGTTTTCTGTATTCGCAAGATATTGTTCCAATGGATGTATGTAGCGTTCGCGATTTGAGACTGATCGTCATGCCGGCGTCCACACGAGTCCACGAAGCCACTGTCATAGCACGGCTAATTGGACGACTGGAGACCGAACACGTGAAGATGGTCTATGCTCACATTGGAGCTAGTGGTCGTTGTCCACTGGAGACAGACACGCAAGAGATGAACTGTAAAACCGTGTCGTCTCTTACGTCACGGTTGTCGCACACAAGCTGCGGTCATCACATGATAAGTGAAAACTTCAGCAGTACAACTGCAGACGCAGAAACATTGCTGTCGGTTGCCATGGCAACAAATGACGCGGTATCACAATTGATGACAACGAACAGAGTCTGGGACAAACTTAGTCAAAAGTCGCGCAACTTTCTGCGAACTGTACGGACGTTATATGCGGCAGTTACTGTCAATGCATCCGGTTACGTTATTTCCGGTGATTATTCGACGGCCGTTGCTGAGCTGATGCTACTACTTCCGGTGCCGCCGCGTGACGTCACGCTACCACGACTGTTGCTCTGCGTCGACTGTGAAACGGCGCTGTTCGGTTCTGTGTCCGGTTTACTAACACTCGTTTCCGCTCAACACGCGACCGGAAGTCAATGCTTCACGGGTCACGTGTTTTACGCGTGCGGCCATCTTACGAATGCAGAACGATTCTACTTCCGGTCAAACTGGAGTCGCGTTGAGTCCGAGTTGAGAGACTTTCGATACTTTTATTCGGATTCGACGACCGCACAGCTCTATGCCGACACCATGGAGTGCCCGAAGCGCGTCTTCGCGGCCATTTCGACATCGATAGAGCAGTCACGTGGATGTACAGCAACTGATGACGTCAGCAGGTGGTACTCTGCTTGCAAGCAGGTGCTAAATGGTACCAACAGCGTCGTGGAGTCAGTGATTGTTGAAAGTCATAGAAAATTTACTGCAGTGTGGCAACGTTGCATGTTAGAAATTGTCGTCTACATTTTTCTGATTTTGGTTCAGGTTTGCTTATCTACATTCTCATTATTTCATTTTATTGCATAGCAATTAATTGAAAGCTTTACAGTCGTTTATAGAGATACTAAGTTATGTCATAATAACCGCTAACGACATTTCTATAGTTAGATATGTTAACGGCGGCTGTAACGGATTCGTTGCAATCAACGTAATTTTACTGTATTGGAAATTATAGCATATACTAGCTAGAGTGGCAGAGTGCACCTATCAGTGACCAGGAAATCATACCTGAGTTACCGTTATACCTATAGGCCGATGGCAACCGAATTGTTTGACTGTTTCAGGTCACTGGCAGTCAGTGATAATCTCGAAAACGATGTAAGATAGAGACATGGTTGCTACTACGGATCACTAATAGGAAGTTGAATACCCTTATCAATCAGAACCATTGTTCGTGACACTGAATGACGCTTGAGGTTCATGCCAACGTTTTTTAAAGTTGCGTGTTTATTAAAAAAAATATACCATGATAGTATATGTGACGTTAATAGTAGAAATTCGGAGTATTTGTGATCTTGAATGTCTGTTCGTGATCACTCATCGTCACTCGGGGCAAAATAGGAAACAAAGGAAAGTTTAATATGAAGAGGAAGTGACAATCAGCATTTTTGTGGCTTCTTTATGCGTAATGACATTATTTATTTTGTTTTTTCTTTGTTTTATTCATTTGCTTTATTGCTGCCGTGTTTATGGTGTATTTCTAAATAACAGCGAGTATCTGCGACAGCTGAGCTTCTTGCTTACGTTATGCAGGTACCGTTGCTATGCGTTATCGTCTACAACTCGACTATGACGGTGAAGAATATGCGAGGTTTCTCGATGATATTCGCGAGTCAAGCCTGCGCGTTACAGACAGAACAACGCAAGACAGAGGATTTACTTACTGAAATGCTGCCAAGATCTGTCGCCAAGCAACTGCGCGCTGGCAGGACAGTCCAGGCTGAAGAGTTTGAAGTACGTGCGTGTGAACTGAATGTCAACAAAGTTGTCTGCGTTATATAGACCGCAAAAAATTCATGAAGCAAAGAAATGCTAATAAAACTAATCTGGGGAGCATCGTTAAGTGGGAACAGTTGATGCGTTATAATCTATCTCTGTCTTCTACTTGATTTTTAAAGATATAATAATTATTAAGAAATGTGTTCTGCGCTGTCTAAATAACTGTGTATCTAACATAACAAATAAATTAATACTTTGATTGGCAACACCGTGTATACTGCGTTTATTTAAACAAAATTAGAAACGGAAAACTTATGTTATAAAGTAGAACATTTAGCTGAGGTGGAAATGAACCCTCGTATTGTGCTTCTATTTTTACGCACACTTATCTGTTTGGTGGTAAAAAGCCACCCCACGTTTAATTTTAAAAAACAGCAAATACGTATTTTTCAACGGCAAACCTGAGGTTTTCAAATATGGCGAGTTCAAAGACAGTGTTCATAAATAATTTCGACAACGACCGACACCCCGGAAGTAGTAATATGGCCGCCCAAACCGAAAATACTTAAATATCCGGAACTGCATGTGACAGACAGCATCGAAATTGCAACGGCAAACCTGGGGTATTGACCATGACGAGTTTAAAGAAAGTCGGTTTTGGCGGCCACATTGCTATTCTCTTTCAGAGCGTACTCCGCTGGAGCGTTGCTGTATCCACAATATGTCGCCATTCGTCTCGAGTATAGTGGCCTTTCTCCAGGCAGTCGCGAGGCCGAAGTTTAGAGGGCCAAGGTCTGCCTCAATTGCACGGAGCCAAGTGTGGCTAGGTCTTCCTGCTGGTCGCTTCAAGTCGGGCGGTACTTGTCGGATACACGCTGCAAGTACTCGATGGTGGTCCTCGCGAGGTGAACTGCAAGCAATATGGCCGAAGAGCCGCAGACATCTATTAGTCACCAGGTGAGAGAGTGGTGAACAACCAGTGGTTCTTCTGACTTCCGCATTTGACACATGGCAATTGAGGACACTATGAGCTTGCCGTGGTCAAAAACGTATAGACTTTGTCACTTGAATTATAATAATACTCATTTTTGATCCGTTTTGTCAAATTAGTCAACACGAGCGTAAAAGTTTCAAAACAAATCCATACGTGTTTGACGTCATGCCTAACAACTTCCGGTGCACCGATTGGCGACAAGATTGTTGCATTTTGTACCCAGTCTATATCCAGGAAAAGTTACGAAACAGCCCGGCCGAACGCTGAACAGAAACTTTTACATGATTCAAAACCTGAGCTAGGGGCCTTTTACCCCCAACGCAGTACGAGGGTTAAGATAATTTCAAGTTCAATCACGCGATTATTAGTAATTTATTTGCAGACGGTTCTGTCATACACTAGCTGTTCTATATATAGTAGAAGCAGAACGAGTGTGTTATATTTTATGTTGAAAATCGTGTGTGTGCGCAGAGTGCAACGTTATATTTCAGTGACATCGCCGACTTCGTCGACCTGACGTCGGACAGTGAACCGCTAGAACTCGTCACTGCGCTCAACAGCATCTACGACCTCATAGACTCACAGATCGGCGCTTATGACGTCTATAAGGTCAGTCGCCCGCTCTGTTCTCAGTCCTCACCTTATGCATAGTCTGTCCGTCTGTCCGTCTGTCTGTCACACGCCCATATTCTGACAAAATGGTTAAATGTATCATCAAACGTTTTGACGGCCGAATTACCACAACGTTCTATAGTTTTTCCGTACCAAACTGTACGGGACACGGAACACCCTAACCGGGGCGTCGACTGCAGGGAGTATTAAAAATTGCGATGTTCGGCCAATATCTCGCTTTATCTCGGAAATGATACAAGATAGAGCCATAGTTACAATGGCAGACGTATGTGGTCTGTCGAATGGCGCCACTTTCAATGACCTTGAACGATTCCTAACTCAGATTTCAAAGTAACGCTATTATTTGACGCTGAATATCTCAAAAACTGTACGAGATACAGCCACAGTTACAATGAAATACTAATAGGAACTTATACGTGCCCAATTTAGGGGCATAATTTCGCATGACCTTGCGTGACTTAGCGACATATCTAATGACACAAAGCACGCGCGGTCTCTCTGCGACAGCTGAGCTTCTTGTCAATAATTGCAGACTGATTCAGGTCAGCTGCGGTTAGACGACGTTTGAACTGTCTGAACGTCATTGACCCTTCATCATCGACATCACGTCTTAAAATTTTCTGGGGGTAACCAACACTAGGGGGCTTGTGCCCTAGGACCGCCCCTGTTACAAGTCATTGTTGCGGGCTATCGCTAGTTTCACCTTGCTACTCCTATGTCTAGCAGAATGTAATGCGACGCTGATGTAAAATTATGTGACGAACTAAAATTCCAAAAATTATACGGAAGTAACCGACTTCTTTTGGCTTGTACAACAGTGGTTCAGTCCCACATTTTACACACTCGATACGTTTACAGTTCAGTCAGTTTTCATTTCACAACCGGGAAAGCTTTTGTGGAACAACAATATCGCCACTGCGATAAAAAGCTGGCACGCAATCGTGCTTTCCCGAGAACGGAGCAGTCGCTCCACCCTAAGCAGTCATCTGGGAGGATCTGAATGCGGCAATAAATTCGCGGTGCCAACTTCTACACTGTAGGTGATGTTTCATAGTAACTATGAGTAACTATGGGTCTGTCTTGTTTAGTTTGCGAGATATGACGACGGACAGACGACGGACGGGCCGACGGCGACAACCAACGCATATCTGGCCCTTTAGGCGGGCCAGTAATACGCCAGAGCATGGCAAAATTCGCCAGCGCGCAATGTCAATAATGACTAATATAAATAAATGAAATGGCTTCATGTCGTTCAGATCATGCAATTTGATGCGAATTTCAGGACACTTGGCGAGCTGTAAATGAAAGAGAAAGTAAACGTAAAATAGTTGCAAAACTAAGCATAATCAGTCATAATCTTTTTGTGTGATGAGTCAACACGCTAGTTTGAAATTATATGGGGCACGCGCATCCCCACCACCTATCAGGGTAAGAGATATCGGACCTCTACTTTTTTACACTATCACAAAGACAACAGGTACAAGTAACTTATTTTGGTTATTTTTTATTTTTAACTATTAAATGTTGGATTAGTGCGCACCTTTGACAGTGGACCGGTTCGGCCGTGCCAATCGTCTGCTATGATGGAGGATGCGGCAACTGACGCCAGCTGCTGCTGCTGCTGTTGCTGCTGCTGCAGGTCGAAACCGTCGGCAGCGTCTACGTCGTCGTCAGCGGTATGCCTCAGCGTAATGGCGACCGTCACGTGACCGAGATAGCCAATATGGCGGTCGATATCCGGTCTGCAGTGAAAGGGTTCACGATGACGCGGCGTCGCGGTGACGTCACGATTCAACTGCGCATCGGCATTCACACCGGTCGGTATATGACGTCATCGTTGTCACGTGACCGCGCGTAATTTCACACGGTATGTAACAACTGGTCTTTCGAGTTTGGACGATGTAAAAATTTCCGATCATCTTTTCTGTAATATTCAGCGCAAGACTGAAAGCGGTGGTCACAAATTAATTACTTTTAAGTAATTTGTTAAATAATTTACTTTTGAAAACTAACTGCTTGTACTGTCACCCTAAACTCTGTCAATCACAATGTCATGTTCTCCAGGCTAAACGATTACATTTGTGCCGTTTATTACGTTATTGTTTATGATCATGTTCGTTTGTCAGCAGCATTTCAGAACAAGAAACTCTCCAGTAGATGAGATAGGCGAACATTACCCGCAAGTATCAGTTACCGTCTGGACCACGCCGTGCGGCCGTGGTTGTAAAACTTTACTACTCCTATATGCAGTTTCCCCGTAATGTTCGCAACTTCGCACATCTCATCGGCGAATTGCGAATTTTTTTTAGCGCATCGTGAATTTCTGATTATTGCGCCATATAAATACTCTTACTTAGTTGCTTACTGATGAGTTTCTTGTTTATGAATATCTATGGCAGTTCTATAAATAACATGTGCGAACTAATTTTTTATTACAAGGCCTAGAATGCTGTAAAGATACTCAAATGAAAGTCACGACATAAAACTAACAGCTGAACTGAAAAGCGACAATGTACAGTACAGAAATACAAGAAGCCCAGCTAGTGCTGGGATAGCCAACCGTTGGCCATAAGATAGAATACCTATGCCTGAATTTATTTACGCTTCGCCGTTTTAATAATAACTAGAGTTCTGGAGGCAGGCAAATACTTTTGCCCCTATTAGGGGGTGATGCCCCCAGACTAGGATGATGAAACTTGGCGTCCAGGTAGCGAAGGGATGTCACTTTCATGTCGTGAAGACAGAATGATG
>Ga0209149_1000441_pt1 | contig 17509 bp, 11 predicted proteins | sample WorMetTyACAVOLI2_FD_187423 | JGI IMG/M metagenome (GOLD analysis project Ga0209149, IMG submission 187423) | Marine gutless worms symbiont microbial communities from Max Planck institute for Marine Microbiology, Germany - Olavius algarvensis... ... | reverse complement strand
GTAGGCGGCGCATTAGAAATGTTCTCGTTACCGTTACCGTTACCGTTAAGATGTGGACATAGATGCGTCCATAATCTTCAGTACAGCTTCAGTACAGCTTCTTGGACCAGGTGTGGCGTGTGGCCACACCTGCTAGTGTTACCTGGTAATAAAAAGTTGTTTTTCAAAGGTCAGTCTGAGGCCATGTAAGTTACGTTACGTTATGTACTGCTCACAACATCAAAAGAAGCGCTTCCGTGTCAGAGGTCAACAACCAACAGCGCACATGGCTGGCCATTGTATATGGCGGCCAAGGACATCTTGAATGAACGTGGTTTTGATTGCTTCCGTTTTCTGCTGACGACACATTTTTACCACGTGACACATACAAACTGTTGCACAACGACGTCGTCAACGTTACGGACCGTATAGCGTTAATGGGAGGCGGTTATTCAGCGCGTCCCCGGCGTCTGCTGCCGGTCGTGACGGCCGCCGGCGGTAAGCCTGCTTCTACGAGCACGGCGAGTACCGTCGAACCGCCGCCAATACCTGACCAAGTGCCACAGACGTCTGATAATTCAACAGCGGCAGGCACGGAGTCGACGGACACGGGACCCGGGTCGTTTGAAGACCTTCATAGGAAATGCAAAGGTGTGATAACTGTGGTTTCACTGCGTGATGGTGTCGTCTGTCTTACCTACCCCAGCTGCCGAGTACCGAAGGGAATCACGGTATAGCTCTGTAGTGCGGGTTAATGTTGTTGGAGTCAGTGGAGTGGAACACATTGATTCGAATTCGAGTGTATCGAGTGAAAGGTTATCCCTCATGCATGGCCTCTGGTAAAATGCGGATCTGCAGATGTTCGACCGTATAAAATGCGGTTGCAATTGACTGTAGTTGATGTATGCGGTATGAGCAACTCTGTAGATAGTTAATGGACTATGGACATATGACTCCCCACTGGTCTCCACTGATGGCAACAGCGCGTGGCCGGCACATCGGTATTGCTTAACGCCGATGTTCGATGTGCCGATGTTAGTGTCGTCGAATTGGCCAATACCAATGTTTAACGCCAATTTCCAACCTGTCGCACACGCACACACAAAATGACAAAAAAAAACGCAATACACGCAAGGATAGAATCATTTCTGTCCTTGTGTTAGTTGCATTTTTTGACATTTTTTCTTGTGTGTGCATTGCGTATTTCGGTTTTTTGATCTGCGTCGCAAACCCTGCGTGCATTGAGTACAACAGGTCGGAAACCGGCCTTTATACTGCCGTTCTGCCGGACGGTATCTGGACTTTTCGTTCCCCAGCACTTTCATTCCCCGGAGTGAAAAGTCTACAGAGAGAACTTTCGTTCCCTTGGAACATTCGCTGCTTGGAAATTTAGCCCCCGTGGAACTTTCATTTATCCGGAGCAAACGTTCCCAGAACTTTTGCTCTATGGAACTTTCATTCGTGTGGAACTTTCACTTTTCGAAAACGAATATTCCAAGAACTTTCGCTCCAAACGTCAAAAGCATTCTAAAACTTTGACGATAAACGTCAGTACCCGGCACATTGAGCGCATTAGAGGCGCTTTTTGCGACGATGCGCTATATAAATTGACATTTACATTTACTATATTTGCAAGAAATAGCCGCATGTGTGCATAGTTCTTGGCAACTGATCTGTCGGCATTGTGGTGCTGGTGCAAAGTCATTGACCGGTAATTAACGCTGCATCACAGGATTGATCTAAGCTTACGTGTAATAAAGAGCTGCATGCGCTTGTTTTTATTACAGCGCAATCGGCCTGTGCATAGCGTGTACTATGCTGTCATAAGGTGTCTGTCACTGTGTCCATCTGTCCATGACATGCCGGTATTATGTCAAAATGGCAAAATGTTATCAAACTTTTATAATGTCGGGTAGCCACGCCATTCTAGTTTTTCATACCAAACAGTATGGCATATTCCGACGGAGACCCGGTAGTGAGGGTGTCGAATGCATGTCAACTCAGCTGCCGTCGTTGTTTCCTCACAAGTAAGCAGCAGCGAACGTGTAGCAAAATACGCATAAGGACAGTCCCAAAATTTTGCTATATTGGAGCAAAAGTTCATTGGGAGCGAAAGTTCCATAAAACAAAAGTTCGATGAACAGTCGCTCCCAAGGAGCTAAAGTTCCACGGGTGCGAAAGTTCCAGGGAGCGAAAGTTCTTGGAACTTTCGCTGCCTTAGAACAAAAGTTCCACGGGAACAAAAGTTCTCTTTGTGGACTTTTTACTACCAGGAACGAAAGTGCTCGGGAAGAAAAAGTCCATCATTCTGCTGGACCAGTACTGTGGGAGGGAAGGGACAAGTAACTTTAAGATTGTTCGCTGATAACAATCAGTGACTGTCACATGCCACCCGCCATTATCATAAAGGCACGCATGAAGCAGTGATCTCACACACGTCTCGCATTGTTACGATAGACACATGGTTACTACAGATCACTAATAGCATTTGTTATGTTGAGTTGTGTCATCGCCAGTGACCTTGATTGACCTTCAGCATCATAAGTGTAGCAGTGGTGTCACAAATCAACTTGTCAGTAGGCTGTGGCGCCACTGAATTGTAGTCTTATTTTTACCTCTCGACGCGTATGCATAGCGCGGACTATGCCGTGGCAACATGTCTATCCTCAAAGTTTTTGCACCATCCTGTAGCCCCACGATTCTAGTTTTTTCGTATTAAATGGGATTGCAATATTCCGATGCGGACCCCCTAACGGGGGCGCCACATGCAAGGGGGGTATGAAAAAATCACTATTTGCAACCAATATCTCGCTTTATCTCGGAACTGATGCAAGACAGAGCCATAGTTACTATGGAAGGCGAATAGGAAACCTCACCCAAGCTTTCGATTGGTACCATTTTGAATGATCTTGAGTGACCTCTAACCCAGATTTCAAGGTCATGATATTATGCAACGTCAAATGACTCAAAAACGGTACAAGATAGAGCAATATTTACAATGGCGGACCAACAGAAAATCGTATATGATCTATCGAACGGTGCCATTTTCAATGACGTTAGACAACCCGTCGACCCCTAACCCAGTTTTCAAGGTCACGCTATACTTTGACACTGAATATCTCATAAACGGTTAAAGATACTGCCATAGTTACTATGGAAGACGAATAGGAAACTGCACCCAATCTTTCCACTGGTACCAGTTTGAATGACCTTGAGTTACCTATGACCGAGATTTCAAGGTCACAATATTATTCAATGTCAAATGATGGAACTATATTTACAATAGCGGACCAAATTAAAGTTGTATATGCTCTATCGAAATGCGCCATTTCAGTGACCTTGAAAGACCCCTACCCCCGGTTTAAGGCCACGCCATTTTTGACGCTGAATATCTCAGAAACGGTACGATATACAGACGTAGTTTCAATGGAATACTAATAGAGACTTACACACGCCCTACTTAACAGAGTAATTTCAAATGACCTTGAGTGACGTAGCGAAATATTCAATGACAAGCGTTGCACAGTCTCTCTGCGACAGCTGAGCTTCTTGTACAGTCTCTGATAGAAAGTCCAGGTAATTAATGAAGGACAACATAGTTGATGACCTTAAATTACATTTGAAGGTAATTTAAGTTACTATAAATGGTTTCATTGTCTGTATATCGGATATACAGCATGTATGAGGTCAGTTACAATGGTTGGACATCATATGTGAGCAATTATTTCTACTTTTATATTTGACAGGGAGGACTTGAATAATGCCGGGCCCGAGCTCTGTCTGTTAAGCGAGCGATAGCTAAGATTTTTATTCTCTCCTAACTTATTGTAGCATGTTATAGTTGTTGTCATTGGTAATGAGAAGTTTGAAATGGACGTTAATGACATGGTTAACATTTTTGTGTTGTGCTAGATATCTTCCCGGTGGTGTTTGAGGGTGGAAAATTAGTGGTAAACAAGGGTCTTAGTAGCCATTTCCAAATTAGTCATACGATGACTATGAGTTCACTGCAGCCGTCTGGCTACAAGTTTGGCTGTACGTATGTCGGCACAAAGCAGTACTCGCCGTCAGAGGTAAGTGAAGTCAAGTTAGCGAGCCTAATATGTTTAAACATTCTTTCAAGACGTGTACAGAATTTAAACCTTTTGAAGTCGATTTACAGTGGGCATATTTTGAAATCTATTTCTGTCAATTTGTTTCTTAGCATAGCATATGCACTGTGTCTCAAAAAAACGCGCGAACTCTGGCAAGCTATAGTTTCAACAAGCATGGAATAATTTCGATAATTTTTAGTCTTCTTCTCGTATGCGTTTCATGAGCCATAACTGGTCAGCCACAAAACAGCGTCTTCATCTGCAGTGTAGCGGATATAAGCCAATGTCAGGGACAGGATTCGGCTAGCTTCATCAACAGCATGGACCAATATGCCGAAGAGAAGAGAACAGAAAAGAATTATTTAGTTGTATGCAGTGGTATATTTGAAGCCGAAACAACTAATAATAAAAGACTGTGGTCGACGTTTTGTATTGAAGCTATACAGACACGAAGCATCGCGCGGCCTCTTTGCGACAGCAGAGCTTCTTGTTGAAAGTGTGGTGATGCTGTTGACCAAAAAATATCAAAATTGTTCCATGCTTATTGAAACTACAACTTGCTAAAGTTGGCGCATTTTTTGAGACACACTGTAGAACTGCACTTCACAGTGAGTTCTGCAGTTCTTCCTGCTTTGGTTGTTCAGTGAATACTGTGGGATCTGAGCGAAAATGTCTGACTTTTTGCTGTAACAGTGCTGTTAGCTGATGCTAATAAAGCATTATTAATGACATGAACATAAATTACATCGTGTGTACATGAATTGTTTTGTATGTGTGTCGTCAGTTAGTAGTTACAGTACTATCTAGTTAATTTTCGTTAGGCTTTCGTCAGTGAAATATATCTAAACGAGAGTTAGTATTGCTAATACATTGATGGGCTTGCTTACTTATTGTTGTTTGTTTGATGTACATTCAGGCATTTCCATTAATGATGGGCGAATTGGAGCCAAGCGGCAACTTAAACGCCCACATTATACATCAATTTACAAAAAGTCTTCGGTGTAAATTTATTTCACAGGTATCAGACTTGCTCATTTTCACACAGCTCTATGGCTGATTATATCAGTCTGTTATACGACTTACGTTAAATTGGCTGTTACAAATTTAGAGGCATTGAGCCTGTCCTGGTGAAAGCCAAGGGCTTCGGAGGCATTGAGCCTGTCCTGGTGAAAGCCAAGGGCTTCGGAGGCATTGAGCCTGTCCTGGTGCCATATTGGTGAAAGACAAGGGCTTCGGTGTGCTCGGTCTAACTAACTGATATTCTGAGTGGCTTGTTTTACTCCCAGGTCTGTCTGTTGCAGATGTTGCTTTGTCACTTTTGCATGGTTTGAGAACGAGTAAGAGGCTTCAGTGGTGTCTTCTGTTATCAGTAACTACTGACGGCATATAGGTCTAGCAGTGCTTGAATGTCATCTGGGCTGGCCATGCCATTTAAAGTACACTGCAGTTCAGATTTGTGCTATGACTGTAGGAGCTTATTACCAGGCTGGACTGGACTGTAGGCAGCTTGTGGCTTACAGAACCTTGGCCCTGCTATGTAGATGGATGCCATCTCCCATTGTCCCCTCTGCAGCAACAGTATTGATAATAATGGAATTTGTAACTGTTATGCATTGTTAAAAATAAGAATTTCTTAAATATGTTGTAAAAGTGTTTGTTATCAGTGTCTGATCAGTGGCTGAAAATGTTTTATTAAGCCACCACTCGTGACAGCAAGAGCAGCTTAGTGCATCGGTGGTGTCCATCTGTTTGTCTGTCTGTCTGTCGCCAAAACGCAAAATCATGATTTTCTCAAAAACTAAGCAGTTTAGAGCTATGATCTCTATTGACAACCTATAGGAAGTCGTACATGGGCTTTTCAAAGAACCCATTATGGGACCCATAAAATCCAAGATGGCGTAGATCTGCCATCTTGGATCTTGACGCCAACATGCAAAAAGGCGATTTTCTCAAAAAGTAAGCAATTTAGAGCTACGGTGTCTATTGATGACCTATAGGAAGTCGTACCTGGGCTTTTCAAAGAACCCATTATTGGATCCCTAAAATCCAAGATGGCTGAGATCCGCCATCTTGAAAATGGACATGACGTCATTTTTTTCTGCTGAGGGTGGTCCGATTTGGATAAAATGTCGGGAGACTGGTGCAGAATGACATGTTGACTGCGGTGATGTGGTCAAAATCGAAACCAGGTGTAGAATTCCAATATGGCGGATGTTTGGGCGAATTCAGTGGCATGTCATCCCAGAGTCACCTGCCACACTGCAGGGTGCTGCCACCTGGCAAATTCAATGTCATGATTGCAGAGCTACGTGTCACATTGCAGGGTGCTGCCACCGGGTGAATTCAATGGCATGTCATCCCAGAGCCACGTATCACATATGAGGGTGCTGCCACTTGGTGAATTCACTGTCACGATTCCAGAGCCACATGCCACATTGCAGGGTGCAGTCGCCTGGCGAAATCAATGTCATGATCGTGCCACATTGCAGGGTGTAAGAATTCCATCCGGCATATTGAAAATTGTTTTTCGCGATATTTTTTTTGTTTTTAATGCAGTTTAAGCTTTGACGAGCGGCAGCTTTCGTATCGTCTCCGATACACTTGTTTAAGTTGACTTGTTGAGTGTTGATGATGCTTACCTTACAGCAATGCATATTATACAGGTACGTTGAGCTGAGTGCTGTACAGGTACCTTCAGCACTGTTCAGGTACACTAAGCATTGTACAGGTGTCCTAAGCACTCTATAGATACCCTAAGCTGAATGCTGTTACTTTGTTTTGATCATAGATTCAGAACCGGAGGTGGGTTGCCACTCAGATATCTGCCGAACACCGAGGTAAAGATTATTCAGGGACGGTGACGCTTGGAAATCCAGATATAATTAACGAATCTGGTAAGTTATATCACTGTTGTCAATTTGTGTGGATAACTGAATTTTATGCCAGCATTTTCATCGCGTATCAGCATACTGACTGACGTGCGATATTGATAGCAATTCTATCCATCTGTTAATTTCCGGTATTGTATGGAAACGGCTTAAGATATTGTTATAGTGTTTTCACCACACGGTAGCCCGGTCATTTTAGTTTTATGAATATCAAACATCTTAGTGTAATTCTGACGAATTTTGCTATTTTCAACGAATAACTCACTATATCTCGCAAATGGTGCAAGATATCACCATAGTTACTATAGAAGGCATATAGGAACCGTCCCTAAGCTTTCAAATGGCACCAGTTTCAATGACTTCGACTGACCTCTAACCCACATAAAGGTCATAATATTATTTGACGTCAAACAACTCGAAAATAGTACAAGATAGAGCTATAGTTACAATGGCGGACCAATAGAAAGTCTGATATGGTCTATCAAATAGACCATTTTCAGTGACCTTGAGTGACCTCTAACTCACGTTTCAAGGTCACGATAATATTCACTGTCAAATAACTGTGTATGATCTATCCAATGGTTCCATGTCCGATGACATTGAGTGACCCTTAACCTAGATTTCAAGGTCACAAGGTTACCATTGGTGCCATCGACATATTACTTACTTACTTACGTGCGCATCTAATGCACGATCTGTTTGCGATAGCTAAGTTCTTCTTAAATACAGTAAGGTGTTAATTAGGTGTATTGAATTATTTTTCACGCATTGCTTTTTGTAGGCAAAGGAGTGATACTAATATAAAATGTTTGACAAATTATGCCACAGGTACAAATTAGTGATTATTTTCCTTGCCGTTTTGTAGGTGCATTGAACGTCCCAGAGGCTAGATGTTAGTCGTACAATGCGCTTAGAATCTTTGTTTAGCCTTCTAAATTCCTGCTAATAGTCAAATAAACAGAAGTTGAAAATAACAGTCAGTACTGTATGGACAGTAACCAAAGGTATTGAAAGTTTCTTGCTATTAATCACGATTAATGCATTCCGTATTAATTGCCACATTTACTGCAGTTAACCAGCAGCACCACAAATTACATGTAATTTATTTGGCAATATGAAAAACTGCTATGACATGTACTAGAAAGTTAGATGACAAAATATTGTGCATAACTGTTTTAGCTGCAGGTGTTGTGCAGTACTGAGCACCTGTTGTCCTGACAGTAACCAGTTCGTTTACGTGAGATTGCATGTACGCAATGTTGCAGGTCTTACAGTGCTTCAGTATCTTCAGAACGTTTCACGAAGTTTAGCACTTGGCGCCGAACTAGTTTACCAGTATGGGCCGACAGTGCCTGGTCAACAAGTAGCCATCTATACGCTGGCTGGCCGCTGGACTGGTCAGTTGTTATTGGTTTGCTATGTTTTATTTCTCGACGTGTGCAGTGGAGGGTGAGTGCAAAACATTACACGAATGCCAGTGACGTGGTCCTCTAGGCAAGGCCTTGACCTTAAGACCAAGTTTTATGGTCTTGGCCTTGGCCTCGAAGGTCCAGGCCTTGGCCTTGAAAGCTGCATTGACAATTTTTTTTCATAACCTTCAAATGCAAGAAAGATCATAAAATTAATAATAGTTATAATAACAAATTAATAATAGTTTATGTGTAATTAATATTATAAATGAATGTTTAACCAAAAAGCAGTCACAATTTAGTTCATTACCTATCTTGTTAGACGTACTGGGTATCTTAATTTCTGCTGTGTCCGTATGCTTAAAGGCCTTGGTCTTGGCCTTGGCCTCAGAGGTTCAGGCCTTGTCGTTGGTCTTGAGATTTTGGCCTTGTCTTGTACATCACTGACAAATGCATATGTTGAAATGAATAAGTAAGATTCAATGGCATTGTGATAAGGTAATGGACTCTCGCCAGGGCAGCTTAGATGCTATTACGAGATCTGTGTCAGTTGAGGAAGGGCTTGTGGCAAAAAAGCCCTATCTTGAGTGTAGGTCTGTCCAGTGTCCATCAAGGAGTTTGTGAGAGAAAAGGCTCCATCATAATTTTCTTGTAAAATTTGAGTGAGATGAATTTGGTTTCTTTAAATTAGAAATAACAACAGAGAACTCGATTTTTCATCTGAACTCGTGAATGTGCTTCTGAACTTTGCTTGATCTTTATTAACTGGCGTTGTGTACACTGTTTATTTACTTACTTATGATGATAACTGCAGCGGACAACTGGCAGTTCAGTGGAAGTCTCACGCCTATGGCTGGCGGCGTTCACCTCTGTTACTATCAGAAAGCGGGCGAGTCCATGCTGATGGGCGTGGAACTGGAGGGCAGCCTGCGGACTCAGGAGTGTACAGCAACCGTCGGCTATCAGATTGACTTACCGAAAAGCAATCTCACGTTCCGTGGTTTGTGTGCTTAGAAAGTCTGACATTTATGCACTGCTAATTCAATGAACTTTTCTTACTAGCATTTATGCGTGTAATCAAAATACTTTTTTTAAAATACACCGTGTCTGGCAAAAACGTCAACTATCTGTTTTTTTGCAATAACTTTAAAAGTTGTTTATGTATATCCATAAAATTTGGCATGCTGCTGTCTCAAGGAACAGTTTGGTATGAAAACTACAAATTTTACCTCGTGTGTACACACACTACCTCGTAATATTATGAGCAATAAAATTGTGGCAAAAAGAGTGTAATTTGATGTACATCTCAGCAAAACCTCAAAGTTTGTATGAAGAAAATTATTCTCTGTTAAGCATATTTGTTCACACTGCCACAGTGAATGTTTGAAGCGTCCAGCACTAGCTTTAACACATGCTGTGGAAGGTGACCTCTCTCTGCACTCTGCAGTGTTTAGCCATATGGCAGGTTTCCATTTTTATTAACCACATCTTGATCAGTCTTTAGTTCTTCGTAACTAGTTTTGCCTTCCTCTTGTCTTCTGTAGCCAATGCAAGAACATTGTTCTTGGTCTCCGGTAAACCTTCTTCCCCTGTATTTGTCCTCCTAACATTATTCTCAGTAACGAGTCATGTCTTAGGGTGATGCCACTGCTGAAGTATAGCTGTAATGATGGCGAGGTTTAGTGCTGCTCACTCTGTCAATAGTCGCTGCTTTAGCTCCGTCAGGCTTGAGATACATGTTTGGTACACTCGGTCTTGCAGAATGCCTCCCATACACAATAGTTGACTGGCTTGAGGTCTTGCAAGTTGGGTGGCCACAAATTGGGTGGTATAAAGTGTGGAGTTTCACAGTGCAACAGCTCTACCGTGTCAAGCTGTGTGTCAGTACAGTATCCTGCTTAGAGATGTATTCAGTAAATGGCATTTTATTTATCAGCTATGACATCATTGTTGCCGTGTAATCATCACAAGGTAAGGACATCATGCAATAAACGGGAGATCCACAAATTGTTTCTTTCGTTTATCTAAAGCTTGAGACTTTAAAAACAGTTATGCGACATTACAGTATTGTAGCTTGTAATATTACAAGGTAGTATGCATACACACGCTAGACAAAGTGGGTAGTTTGTAAATATTCGTTGCTACTGCTGTGAGCTAAATGTTATGGAAATTACAAGCAAATATGTTTGAAGAACTATCATTTTAGTTTGCAGTGTTATGTGTTACGAGACAAGGATGCATTATTTCATCATGTCTCTTAATGTATACGCAGAGGTTGTCATAGTGATTGCACTGGAAAGCTATGATAAAGTTTTAAAAGTAGGTGGTAGAACAATCACCGATCTTAGATATGTCATCGACATTATCTCGGTTTAAACTGCTTCTTATCTACAAGAAATTGTTGACAGATTGAATGCTGCTCGCAAACTGTTTAGACTCAAAATTAGTGTTGATAATTTAATGAACTGCTTCGCTATGGATAATGCAACAGTCCATGAACTATTTCACTACAGATGATGTAGCAATCTCTGTTGATGGAATTTCATTCAAAGTAGTAAGAGAAGTCAGTCATTTGGGTGCATTAATAACCAAAGGTGCAGATGTGACAGATATAAAGCAGAGACTTGATATGCTGAGACTTAGCAGGATGTGGAAGAACCACAACATCAACACAGTGACATTGATGTTCTTGTTAAACCATCACCCATTCACCCCGCAACTGATTTAAATTGTAAAACTGCTTGCAACCACTCAGTGGCGTATTTAGGATTTCAGTAAGGAGGGGGCGATGCACTGTTGCAGTCGAGGGGAGTGGGGCTGGGCACCTGTCCAGAAAAACATCGTTTTGTCCTCAAATTGATAAGTTTTGGTGCATTTTACCACAGTTTTTAACAGGTAGAAAACACGGAAACCTTGAGACACGAATTTTACAGTGTAATCATCAAATTACAGAGCTTATAAAAAAGTACAAAAATTGTCCAAAAATTCACGGTCAGACAAAGGGGGCAGTCACACCATCGCTCCCTGAATACGCCACTGCAACCACTAACAATAGTTGCACAATATTTCTGAGATCACCTGCGGTTTGCCTGTTGACCTGGTCATATATCGGTTGCAGCGTCCCATAGACAAAAGTAGTACTTGGCAGTAGCATTGAAGGGTTGAAATGTGCTGTGTTTATGCACGTGTGTGTTCAACAGGTCAGCTGGATTCCAATTGGTGTGTAGGTGCCGTTTTGGAGAAGAAATTGCCGCCCCTTCCATTCACTTTCGCACTCAGCGCCTTCGCTAACCACTCGAAGGCGGCGTACCGCTTCGGAGTCGGGCTGGTCGTCGGCTAGGTGTTCACTGTTGGCAGCATTTTGTTGCAATTTACGTTTGACAGAATGTGTTGTATTCATTGTCTGCTGGCGTATACAGAGTGGCGCGGCAAAAAGTGAACATCACTTACATAAATTGTTGCTCAACAATGGTTTCATTCTTGTAGAATGTAGATGCCAGAGATCAGATCCACAGACGATGAAGAATTAATATTCTTTGCAGTATTGTTCATGTTAAATATTCTTTGTGACGTCATTCATGATGTCATAGATAAGCATGTTCATTTCTGACGGATTGGTTGATGGGCAATCGGACAGTTACGGAAATGACTGGCTTCAGTTATTGCAGGGAAGGGTCGACGTACTGAACAATATTTAATGTCTAGGTTATTGTAGATATGTTATGGAAAATTTCAGTATATGTGGTATACACGTTGTTGTAGGCAACGACATAAAATGGTCCACTTTTTATGTGCCACCCTGTAGCTCGGCAGTGTGTTAGTACTTCACATTCTAAGTTCTCGACTGTTTGGAGCCATGAAACTGAGAGCATCTGTGATTGTCAGGAATTTACACAGTGCCATCTTTGTGACACCAGGAGGTTCCAAGGCCCATTCAGTCTGTGGTTTTGGATTCATTTCTTCTGGTGCATGTTAGTTCCAACTTGAGATGTTTCTAGATTCTAGTTTTTTACGTTATAATTTTGATGCGTAGTTAAACTAATATGATGTCGGATGGAGAAGTGACTAATAAAGCAGTACTGAATGCACGTCCATTGTAATGGCTTGCATCTGGTAGCATTGTATGGCGTAGAAATTAATACACAAAATATAGACGGTGTTAATTGTTAATAGTATTAGCAGTAGTTAATAGTATTCAGGGTGACCACTTGTCTGGAAAACCTGGAAATGTCAGGCAATTTGACAGCTGTCCGGGAAATGTCAGGCATTTTACTAAAAGTCAGGGAAAAATTGTGTGAGAGGAAATATGCCTAAAACTGTTTATTGTTGGCTGCATATTAATTTTTGTGTCCATTCTTGACTTTGCTGAGTTTGTGCATTTTCATTTTGGTTTCAGATCATGCACTGTTGCATTCCTACCCCCACCACTGACAATAACACTAGTACCGGCATGATATGAGTAACACTTAACATGGGCAGGAGTGCCGTGAACCATCAGGGACATGTCAGGGAATTTCACATTGTCTGGAGACTGGTCACCATGAGTATTAACAGTAGTTGACTGTAGTTACGGGAACTGGACTTTTTGCTTCTAAGACCATTTGTTCCCAGAAGTTCTAACCGTGGAAAAATCACTCCCTGGAACTTCCATTACTTGGACTTTCATTGTAAGGAGTGAATAGAGCAAGGAACAAAAGTTCCGTGGTCCATTATGAAACATCGAGTGAAGTTTATAGATGCATTTAGCAGTCTTTGTCGCATAACCGTTTGACGAAATCTGACTATCACAAGGAGGCCACACGATTTCATAACGCACAGGCTTAAACTAACGGAACAAAACAATGTTCTATGGTCATTAGAAAACTTTGATCATTGCCGTTTGCACGTCAGAATACCCTTGCATTGTTTGTTAATCTCCTGGAATATACTGCACTGGCTTCATGTGCATTTATCAAAAGTTGTAACATACATTAGAAGTCACATAGTTAATTAGGCCGACTTAACTGCAGTCAGTCCTGGGACATTGAAAAGTAAGACAATGCAAATTAAAAACAAGAATAGTTACTTTTACTGTATTTATGTTGCATGCTTGAGGTAGCCACGCCCACGAAAACAACCGCTAAATGAATATATTTTATTTCTGTGGTTTAGGCTACATTGTATCTTTCCAGTTCAGCGTTAGTTTTGTAATGTCATAAGCTTTCATTTGAGTAGGTTTGTCTTTATAGCATTCTGGGGCTTCTAATAAAATATAGTGTTTTTCCATAGATACTTGTCAGCAAGAAACTCACCAGTAGGTACTGGGTGTTTCAAAAAAAGTAGCCCCCCCCCTAAAACTTTTACGAATATTTTCATTTCGGTTAAGTCTTTTTGTCTGAAATTTTGCAAATTTGTTGGCAATTCATATCCATATTTATCTACCAATCTATAGACCTACTTTCATCAGATGGCATTAATATTTCCAAGAGTACACATAGTTTTTACCCTGTCAAGTATTGAATATTCACCCATTAAATGAAAATGCAGTGTACCAGCTTCGAAAATAACGTCAATTTTTCGTCATCGCGTGTCTTAGTACGATAATTGTAAACAATCGATAATCGTCTGATTTTTACTATAAACGTTTTACTGACATCGTTTTAATGCTTGGTAGGGCCTACCAATCGGAAAATTGTGTTACAACAACAAACTATTTCTATTTGGTAGGTCCCACCAAGCTTTAAACGTCAATAGTAAAAATCGGACAGTTATTGATTGTTTACAATTACTGGACAGCCTGCCTGCAAATTAGTACTGCGACAAAAATGTCATAAAATGGCACGCATTATGCGGGCACAGTGTTAACATTATATAATAAATTGTAATTTTATTAGCGTCGAACGACTGTCTGTTTTATGGGTTATACATGTCGTATAAATAGGCCAATAGTCGGGAAGTAGTATAATAAATGACTTCGCCGCTGTCGACTGAATCGATTAGGACTAGAGAGACGATGCATGAGCAACAGACGGCATTGTTGGTGGTCGGGTCATAATTACTAATTGAACACCGGTACGCGGGAGATCGCCGTGGCTAGGCCTATGTGAATAACGTCAGCGTGGAGACAATGAATGCTCACGACGCTGTAGGTCTATAAATCTACGGCCACGACGCCCACGTTCGACGCACGGAATGACGTCACGGCAGACGCCATCCGTTCCGTTCCGTGTGATTTTAATCGCAGACTTTTTTGTCGCGCTCAGCTTGCTAGAGCGCGACTTAGCGATAGGCGGTATGTCTTTCCGTCCGTCTGTCTGTCGGTCACACCACGGTATTGACGCGCAACGCTATTAATGACCATAAAATCGTGCGGTTTTCGTCACCGGGTAGCGTTAGTTTTTTGATACCAACTTTCGTACCCTAGGTGTCTCGGGAAGACCCCTTGCATGTGCTTCAAACGAAACTGGGGTGGGTAAAAATGGCAAAAAGATTTTCGACCAAAACGTCGTTACATCTCGGAAACGATAGAAGATAAAGTTATAATAGAATAGTAATAGGAAGTCGCATATGGCTTTTCGATTGGTAACAATTTCGATGATCTTGAATGATCTTAAACTACCGTAACGCATCACTTTACCAGACTTTTTTTTATGGCATTTTGTATAGAAGTGATAGACCGATACTATCAGCGGCAAAAAGCTAGCCCGGTGTCTGTATAGATTTCAGCGCTACAGATCGAGCATAAGTTCGCAGGGCGAATGACCCCTAACCTAGATTTCAAAGTTACGCCATTTTTCAACGACTAATAACTCGAAAATGGTACCAGATAGAGCTATACTTACAATGGCAGACTCACGGCCGGATTTAAGGGGGACAGGGGCCAGGGCCCCAGGCCTCCCACGGTCCCACCGACAGAGGGCCTCCCACCAAACCCTTCATATTTTATTTCTCGCTCATGATAGTTGTCTACGAAACTGCGACTTAGTTCTTATGCATGCATGTGTGAAACACGCATCGGCTCGGCTCGCCAGTTTCATCGACCAGGTCATTGCTTCTCTAGACCAACGCCTACAATTTTATGTAAATAAACGAATATAAATAAATAAATAATTTTGGTTATATTTCACCCATTTACCCAGAAGCCCTCAGTGGGTGAATTTGTACCAAAGAACGTATAGGCGGCGCCTATACGTTCTTTGTTTGTACCAAAGTCGGTATAGGGGGTCGTCCCGTGGACGTAATCAACTGCGCCGAATTTTTTGTTAATCGGTCCAGAGGTATCGATTTTGTGGGGTGGGGGGGGGTTGAATTTCGCCTATACCCATAGGAATTGTGAAGGTCGCCGTTAACACTGTCTGATAAGCTACTGGCTAGTCAGTTTGGCTGCTTTGGTTGCCTGTCAGGCTGTCAATATCATCCCCGGAAGAGAAGAGCTACTGACAGCTGCCATTGCAAGACACTTACTGATTCGTACCCAAATGATCTCGACAATTCATTTGTTGACGAGCGATGTCACTTTGACAATTAAGTTTGCTGATACATTCAAAGACAATGAGCCAGGACATCAGCACTGAGCTAGTTTCGTACAAACTGATTATTGACAAGGGTGTGCAGGACACTTTTCCCAATGTTGCGATCGCGCTAATAATGTACTTAGTTTTGATAATCACCAACTGTAGCGCCGAGCGTTCTTTTTCCAAACTCAAATTGAAAATCGCCTCCGAACATCCATGACTCAGGGAAGACTAGTCAATCTAGCTATCATGAACATCGAGTCAGACATTCTGCGTGAGATAGACTTTACTGCCATTGTCATTACTGCCATTATTACTGGTACCTGGTATCTGACTGACTATACCTATCATTACTATCATTAGTATTGTCACTTTATTATTTTTTTATTGATATTGTATATTTTCTGTTGCTGCCCAATGTTGGCGAAAATAAACTTCATAATTGTCAGTGACTTTGCTGATTGCAAAATCAAGGACGCGTTGTTTGGTCTTTGACTTCAGACTTTGTGAGTCTGTGTGGGAGTTGCAGGTACATGCATGATTATTATGCTGATAATAATATAATTATTATAATATTAATACTCACTAATAAATTTTCTTACTTTCTAGTATTGTATTTTTAATACTAAAGCTTTTACAGTTTTCCACCTATTTAGTTACCCAAATTAAGCTGGGCCCCAGGCCTCCCACCAGCTAAATCTCCCTGCGTAGACTGATAGGAAACCCGCAAGGGGAGCTACATACGCCAGACCCGTGGTTTGTGGTGAGGGGCTTGATGCCCCCTTTCCTCCATCTCGCTGCTGATCAACAAATCACTGACCGCGGGCTGCTTTCCAGCGGCATTCAAGGAAGCTTTAGTCCGGCCGCTGCTGAAGAAAGTTGGGCTCAATGCCAGTGACCAGAAGAGCTTTCGGCCTGTGTCTAACCTGCCATTTCTCTCCAAATTGTTGGAGAGAGATGTGCAGGCCAGACTACAGGCCTTTCTAGAGAGTAACCGGCTGATGCCTAAGACACAGTCCGCGTACCGGAAATACCACAGCCCGAGACGGCGGTTACCAGAGTCTACAATGACCTGCTGCTCGCCGCAGACAGCGGCAGGTGTCAGCACTCTGCCTATACTTGATTTAACAGCTGCCTTCGACACTGTCGATCACGAGCTGCTGTTGCTGCGACTTGAGCATCAATTTTGCCTGCGCGGAACAGCTTTGATGTGGTTCCGTTCATATCTGTCCGGTAGGACATAGGCCTACCGAGTCGTGTACGCCGGTGGTACCTCATCTGTTGTGTACATCGTCTGCTCGGTCCCACAAGGCTCAGTTCTTGGCCCAGTACAGGCCCGTAACCAGGGGTGGTTCGGGTGGTTCGTACGAACCACCCCACGAGATCACCAGGTCCGGTTTTCTTATCTGTATTAAGTTATTAATACAGATAATAACTTAATTAATTGAGTTAATGTAGTCAATTCCGCAAGCCGAACAGGTCCGAATACAGCGGCCGACGTGTCCGAGCTGCCCAGCGCGTGATTTCCAGCAGCTTACGTCGTCTTCACACTTTCACGCGAGCGTCCATGGCTCAGGAGCGTCTCAGCAGTTTAGCACTGATGCATATTCATTACGACACAGAAGTTGATCTCGACGAAGTGGTTA
>Ga0209149_1000440_pt1 | contig 17518 bp, 7 predicted proteins | sample WorMetTyACAVOLI2_FD_187423 | JGI IMG/M metagenome (GOLD analysis project Ga0209149, IMG submission 187423) | Marine gutless worms symbiont microbial communities from Max Planck institute for Marine Microbiology, Germany - Olavius algarvensis... ... | reverse complement strand
CCAAGCTTTCGAATGGCACTAATTTCAATAACCTTGAGTGACCTCTGACCCACATTTCAAGGTCACGATAATATTCAACGTCCAATAACTCGTCTAATAGTAAGTCGTGTATGATCTGTCCACTGGTTCCGTTTCCAGTTACCTTGAATGACCCTTAACGTAGATTTCAAGGTCACGGAGATGCCCTCGACGAATTGTGTGCGCAGCTTACGCGCGATCTGTTTGCGATAGCTAAGTTCTTGTCTTTAGCTGTCCATGTTCTTGCAATGGCAATAAGAACTTAGCTATCGCAAACAGATCGCGCGTCAGCTGAGCACACAATACGTTGAGGACATTAATAGACCTAAATGTTACACCGTGACCGCGAAATCTAGGTTAATGGACATTCAAGGTCACTGGAAACGGAACCATTGGTTAGGTCATACATGACTTACTATTAGTCGAGTAATTTGACGCTGAATATTATCATGACCTTGAAATGTGGGTTAGAGGTCACTCGAGGTCATTGAAAGTGATACCATTTGAAAGCTTGGGTACGGTTTCCTATTCGCCTTCCATAGTAACTATGGCTGCATCTTTAGCTATTTCGGAGATATTCAGCGTCAAAGAATGGCCTGACCTTGAAATATGGGTTTGGGATCGTTCAAGGTCATTGAAAATCGCGCAGTTCGACAGACTATGTATAACTTTCTATTAGTCCGCCATTGTAACTATAGCTCTATCTTGTACCGTTTGCGAGTTATTTGACGTTGAATAATATCAACCTTGAAACCTGGCTTAGAGGTCACTCTAGGTCATTGAAGCTGATGCCATTCAAAAGCGTTGGTGCAATTTCCTATTCGCCTACTATAGTAACTATGGCACTATCTTGTATTTTCTGCGAGAAATAGCGACTTATCGGTAGAAAATCGCGAAATTTTTATACCTCACGTGTATTTATCGCCCCCCCCCCGCAGAGTGTGACCCCGTAGGAATTTCGTGAATATGTTTGATGCTGATAAAACTAGAATAATTGGGCTATTGTGTGGTGAAAAAAAACTGTGACAACATGTTAAGCCGTTTTCATCTAATCCCGGAACGTCACGGACAGACAGATTTGCAATATCAATATTGCGCGTCAGTGTGCTGACGCGCGATAAAAACTGGAAACACGCTATACGTCACATGACCCTATACAGTAATAACGTGCCTGACGGGCGGCTAGTTAATTATACTGCACAAATAAAACTGAAAATTCAAGAAGAAAATCTTTTAAAAAGTTTAAGTTAAAAACTGATAAAAAACAAAAAGACCGTTCGACTGTTGTCTCGGTGGTATAAAGCGTAGTTCACTTCGCAACAAAAAAAAACACTAAAACACTAAAAACGCAATAAAAGGTAACAAATACTTTGAAAATACTAAAAAATATTCAACTTCTAAATCTCACAAACATAAACACAGATGGTAAAACGAAAACGAATTAATACGAGCAATGATAAGTTTATGTCGTTTCATGAAAATTTGGTTTAAAAATGCAGTGACTCGCGTAACACTTTTTACAACAAGAAGCTTAGCTGTTGCAGAAAGACCGCGCGCGACTCGTGTCATTGAATATTTTGCTAAGTCACTCAAGGTCACTCGAGGTCATTCGAAATGACACTTTGAGTAGGGCGTGTGTAAGTCCATTAGTATTCCATTGAAACTGTGTACCTCGTGCCGTTTCCGATATATTCAGCGTCAAAGAATGCCGTAACCTTGAAACCGGCGGTAGGGGTCGTTCAAGGTCATTGCAAATGGCGCTGTTCGATAGACCATAGGCTATACGACTTTTTATTGGTCGGCCATTGTAAGTATAGCTCTATGTTGTACCATTTTCGAGTTATTTGACGTTGAATAATCGTGATCTTGAAATCTGGGTTATAGGTCACTGAAGGTCATTCAAACTGATACCATTCGAAAGCTTGGTTACGGTTTCCTATTTGCCTTCCGTGGTAACTATGGCCGTATCTTTAACGGTTTGTGAGAAATCCAGCGTCGAATAATAGCGTGACCTTGAAAAGTGAGTTAGTGGTTGTTCAAGGTCATTGCAAATGGCGCCGTTCGATAGACCACAATAGGCCTAGGACTTTCTGTTGGTCCGCCATTTTAAATATAGCTCCAGGACCGGCGCTAACTTTTCGTCAGTGGGGGTGTTGAACAAATTGGTGCTGACCAAAAAAATTAAAGTCCCAGTAAACCAACGAATGACATGCCAAACTTTAATTTTACAAGAACCTCAGCTGTCGCAGAGAGGCCGCGCTACGCTCCGTGTCGTTGAAAATCTTGCCGTTACTCAAGATCGCCCAAGGTCATACGAAATTATACCGATAGCATCGCGCGGGAAAAATCGGCTGGTCACTGTATGACAAATGCTAATGAATCTCCTAAAATCCTTTATTACGCATTGGCGAGTGAAGTGGTAATGTGATCCGAAATCTGTATCTGGGACCGGATCACCTCCAGAAGTTAATGAGTTCTTCCGATTGGTATGGGCCCAATCATAAGAACAAGTTTCAATGAAATCGGCTGATTACTTTTGTAGTAATCCTGCACACAGACAGATAGTATAACAGAATGACAGTACGTATCGATCGTGCGGGAGTATTTTGATGTTCTGTTGTCTGTGGATTTGACAGCGGTCAAATCTAGTGTCTTTACTTCTCTTATTTAGTATAAGAAGTTGTAAGACTGTGTTGGTTGTCTATTTGGACCATACTGTGGTAGACAGACTGTGTGCGAGGAGAAGAGAAGTTCTAGATCTTTTTCTGTGGTAGGAGTTTTTTTTGTGCAGAAACATATTTGTGTTTGAACTCTCTTACATAGTTTCTGAGATAGTGACTATATTGCTTATATTGCTGATAGTATAATTCTTTGATTATTATTTTTAATGTTATTTGTATGTTTCACTTAGAATATAAATTTCTATTCGAAATTTTGGACTTGTAGTAATTAAAATTCATAATAATCATTCTCACAACGTTACCGTCATCGATATCGTCACACCTTCCATAGTAACTATGGCTCTATCTTGCATCATTTGCGAGATAAAGCGAGATATTGGTCGAAAATCGTGATTTTTTCATACCCCTTGCATTCGGTGCCCCGTTAGGGGGGTCCCCGTCGGAATATTGCTATCCCGTTTGGTATGGGAAAACTAGGATGGTGGGGCTACCGGAAGGTGAAAAAAGTTTGAGCATATGTATAACCGTTTAGACACAATACCGGCGTGTGACAGACAGACGGACGGACGGACAGACAAACAGGCATCATGCCACGGCATAGTCCGCGCTATGCATATGCGTCGCGCGGTAATGAAAACTGCTAGAACGTGGGTACAAAGTGCTATTTTCCACAAGTGAATAATAGAATACGTTGCTGTTATGGAAAATTCAACAGCATCCTACGACCGAGACGGCGTACAGACAGCTCGCAGCTGCTTCAGATGAATAATAGGTTCTCGGTCTCAGACAGCAATAAAACGGCAGCAACAGCAGCATTCAGTTCACTGTGCCCGTGCTTCGTACGCTCAACAACGTCTTTTAGACTGAACAGTACCGGATACGTCCATTCGTCGACTGCACCTTTGACTTGTTTATAGGCCTATGTCTCGACAGTAATGATTCATTCAAAAGCCAGTAATAAACATAACAAAATCCAGCCAAGTCGACGCCGTCCGCATGTGCGAAGAATGAAACTAAACCACATAACAAGCCGTCTTAGTTCGCCAGCCATCTTCTTCGTTCGCGAATGTACTGTCTCAGGTTACTGCTCTGTGACATTTACTACGAGACATCATATCAACACGGCTAACGTTGTTCGTCCTGCTGGCGAGTTCTTCGAAATGAACAAAGGCCCGAATGCTAACACGGCGACCAGCCAGAAGGCAAATGCCAGGGCCTAGCATCCCTCGACACAGCCAACTCTCAGTCTCAGCTATCGCCCGTCAGCCCTCTATCCAGCCTTCTGTAAATTGGGGGTCGTTTTCCTCAGATTTTGGACCCTTTTCAGGGTTTAAAAATTGGAGTTCGCAGTGGCTGTCTAGGGGAACCTCGATTTTTAAAATAATACTGACTGATGACGTTACTTTGTGGTCAAAGCTGGAATCTATATGGTAAGTCTACTCAATTTTTATCGCGCGTCAGCATACTGACGCGCGACATTGATATAGCAAATCTGTCCGTCCGTCTGTCCGTTACGTTCCAGTATCAGATGAAAACGGCTTAACATATCGTCACAGTTTTTTTCTCCGTACGGTAGCCCAATCATTCATGTTTTACCAGCATCAAACATCTGCACGAAATTCTTACAGGGTTACCCCCTGCGATGGCGCTAAATACAGGTGGGGTATAAAAATTTCGCGATTTTCTACCAGTAAGTCGCTATATCTCGCAAACAATACAAGATATCGCCATAGTTACTATGGAAGGCAAATAGGAACTCGTATGCGATCTATCAAATGATGCCATTTCCAATGACCTTGAACGAACCCTAACCCAGTTTTCAAGGTCACACCACTGTTTGATGCTAAATATTTCACAAACAGCTACAGATACGGCCACAGTTACTATAGAAGGCGAATAGGAAACCGCACCCAAGCTTTTGAATGGCACCAGTTTCAATGACCTTGAGTGACCTCTAAGCCAGACTTCAAGGTCACGATATTATTCAACGTAAAATAACTCGCAAATGGTACAAGATAGAGCTATAGTTACAATGGCGGACTAGAAAGTCATACATGGTCTATCGAACTGCGCCACTTTCAATGATCCTGAGTGGCCTCTAACCCACATTTCGAGGTCACGATAATATTTAACGCCAAATAACTCGACTAATAGTAAATTGTGTATGATCTGTCCAATGGTTCCGTTTCCAGTGACCTTGAGTGACCCTTAACCTAGATTTCAAGGTCACGGTGTAATATTTAGGTCTATGAATGCCCTCAACGTATTGTGTGCGCAGCTGACGCGCGATCTGATTGCGATAGCTAAGTTCTTGTATTAATTTTATTTCATAGATGACGACAAGATGTTAGCGCTCGAACAGTCGGCGGAAAAGTGACCTTTCAGTGCCGGGGGATGGGTCGTCCGACCGGGGAGGGGTCGTCCGACCGCTCCGACCTCCGCCCCCCCTTGGCTACGGGCCTGCCCGTGACACTGTGACAGTCATATTAGTATTAACATAATTATTTATGACGAAAGTTGAGGGGAGTTAGCCTATTAACAAAACTCCTAGTATGGAGGTACGCTTGATAAAGGTCATTTTCCGGAAGGCAAGCGTATTCTCAGAATTATGTGACTCAGGGACTGCCGATACTGACAAGTACACAAAGTACACAGCAGCGTAGCCAGGATTTCAGCTGAAACCAACAGCGGGACTAGCACTGAAGGTGTAAGGATTCACCTTTCCCAGAAAATGTTGGATTTTTTTATCTTAAAATATCATGTTTTAGTCATATGACAATAACAACGATAAACTGAAATATGCAGTGAAATATGCAAAAAAAATCGTTTTTTATCTCGAAGATGATAGAAGACAGGCATATAGTTACAGCGGAAAACTAATAGGAAGTCGCATATGGGCTTTCGATTGGTACCAATTTCGACGAATGAAGTGTAGACACACACTATCAGCGGCAAAAAGATAGCGCGAGTTGTAGATTTCAGCAATGCACAGGCGACCAACGACCCATACAGCGTATGTAAAAATAAAACAATAATTAATGTGATTAAATGAAAATTAGGAAAATTTATAATACTAATAAGTTTTCAGCTGTTGCCGAAATTGTTTATTACTCTATGAGTCTCAGTGATGACGGTTGGCTGTTCCACACAAACCGGCCAGCAACTGAGAAGGCTCGTCTTAAAAGGTTCGCGCGTGTACGTACTGAACTGTTGCCGTTGTCGCTGTAGAATGTAGGTGTTGTCTTCTGGTACTGATGTGAAACTGACGAGGTTGAGAAGATATTGACTGACATTATGGTGCATTCTGACAAAAGTGTTCGAAGTTTATAACGCCTTATCTAAAAACAATAAATTACGGACTTGACTTTGTTTAGCGTGGCTAACGTTTTCCACGGCACGCGGGTTTTAGCACTCCTAACCAATACTTGGATATGTCCCTCCAAGTAAACGAGCAGACAAGCGGAATTAGTTAACCCTTTAGAGTGCAAAGGTAATTTCTAGTGCCACATCGAATAATATAAAATTGGTACAGTGGCCGACGATGGGTGGGCTGCAAGGAGGGGACTGGGGCCGGGGCCGCAGCCCGCCCAGGCCCCTCTTCGCTGTATCAAATGTAATAGCCCGCCCATCAACGGCCAGTGTACCGATCACCGTTCTGCTGTATAATGGTCCGTTGCTCTGCGATTTTAATGTGCGCATTAAAGGGTTAACTAATATACACAACAAACAGCAGGAACGAGACATGTCGCAGTCTACTTACTACTTGGCGGAATCTGTTAGCTGATATTCTCTTCGCCGGTCGTAGCACTCTTGGATGCCTGGATCGGCCCACAACGACTGAATCGCCTCTACGTACTGTGGGTCGAACGTCGACACCGTCTCGTAGTCGACGTCGCGTACCAGCTTGCTGTAATCCTGCATCAAACGACCGGATTTCAAAATTCCGGTCCAAATCTTATGTGGCGGCATTATACTCGGCCTAAGGGCCAAAACCTAAACTCTGACGAACTTAAACTTCAACATTAAGTTAGGCCTAACGAACTTGGTCACGGAAGGAGGGGCATCAATACGTTAAAATCAATCAGGATATCAAATAACACACGTTGTTGTTAAATAAATTTGTGACAAATTGTGTGGTGCCCTTAATGTGTGGGGGCCGTGTTCCCTGGAACATACGGAATATACCTATATACACCCCTGCTGCCACAAACACACAAACACGCCCATCGCTGTCGTCCAGTCTTATTCTGCTAGACATGATATTAATGCAATATCCTGAGGCGTTCGGTGATATTAGACATCTACGCATCGGAAGTAGAAACTGCAGCTTTATGGAGAATGCGCTCTGAAGAAAATCAATCTCAACCACGTTATAGTCATGCGCGAAAATAACAGGAAGAAAACGACGGAGGTAATAATGAATTGCTATACATTGCTACAATACACATATCTCAAATATTTAATTAATAAAATTGAGTCTGTTCAAAATTTTTTACGAAAAGTCTACCGGGTTTATGGGATATTTCATATCCTAAACGTCTTTAGCTCCATAAATCTACAGTCACTTGAATATCGCCGTATGTCTCCGGATCTTCTGTTATGTTATCAAATTCTACATGGTCGTTGTGATACTACAATTGCTAGTTGTTTTGTACACCGGTCTGATGATTCTACAAATGTCATTGTACTGTTGATGTCACCAAACACTATTTTCTAACAGAGTTGTCAATGTATGGAACAGTCTTCCAGACACTGTTGTCACAGCTCCTAGTCTGTTTGCCGACGATGTCAAAGTATAGGCCTATGTCTGTGCTCAATGCAGACGATGCTGCCACGTTTCAGACTGCATTGAGCATCATAAGCGATTGGGCACAAGACTGGCAGCTAGGTAGGTATTCAGTGAATAAATGCAGTGTGCTAAACACTGGTAAAAATGTAGGCCCTATTCAGTGCTGATTATCATATTTGTAATAGTGTTTTGCCTAATGACACGTCCTGTCGTGATCTTGGTGTTTTACTCACTAATGACCTGTCACCATATGTGCATATAGGTGAAATTGTACGAAAGGGTCACCACTCACCAGCGTGCCAATGCGATTTTACGGTGTTTCGTAACATGTGACAATGCGGTGTTGGTCCGTGCGTTTATTACCTATGTCCGTCCTCTAGTTGAGTACAATAGTGTTGTATGGTCGCCTCATCTGAAGCAGGATATTGTGGCCATAGAAAAAAGTACAGAAAAGATGTACTAAACGACTTGTTGGTTTGAAAGGTTTACCTTATCCAGAGCGTTTGACATCAGTCAGCTTAACTAGCCTTGAGTTAAGGCGTCTGCACAATGATCTGTTATGGTGCTATAAAATAGTGTTTGGTCTCGTTGACATAACATGTGACGATTTTTTAGTTATTTTTTACAGTTATGTACCTCGTCAGTAACGAGGGGTCATGCATACAAGCTGTATAAACCTTGTACAAGCTCGCTTAGAAGCCGTTTCTTTGCTAGCCGTGTTATCAATAGTTGGAATAGTCTACCACCATCCACTGATTTTAGCAGTGTTAATGCTTTTAAGCGATCTATAAGCAGTGTTGATTTTTCTCAGTTTTTAGTTTTTATGTTGTAAATGTAATATTACTTGTTATGTGTAGTTCATAGGTCTAATTAGTTCTACGGGACAGTTGTTAGCGCATTTTATGCCTTACTGTGTCCTTCCTAGAATGTTGTATTTGTACTGTATGTTTACTTTTTCTGTTTTGCAAACTTCTGGGTAAATAAAGTGAAGTGAAAAGTGAAGTGAAGTCTGTTGTCTTTTCGTCGTCAGTTGGATAAATTCGATTTGAGTAGTTTTTGTGTTAACTTTTAATTTTCGATTTTCTTTTTTACTTTTGTGTTATCACTATTGTGCTCACTGTTTTGCCCATGCATTTTATCGGTGTTAGTGGCCTTCGGGTCCTTCCGTTATCAATAAATGATGATGACGATGATGATGATGAATATTTTACGTAAGTATATATTTTACGTATTCCATCTTCGAATTGGAATATCAAAGAACATTTTCCACAACATGGAGAAGGTACAAACATCAATAAACATCACGAACAATAAATATGTCTACAAAACTGCGTTTACTGACGTGCTACGTGTGGTCCACTTTATTGTAGGCCTACGGATGTGAAAGTTGGATTGTTAGCCAGAGAATAAAATGGCAGTTGGAAGCTACAGAAATGTGGTTTTACGGCGTATGTTGCGTATTGCATGGACTGATAAAGTGTCAAATGAAGAAGTACTTCAAAGAGCCAATACATCAAGAAATCTCTAGAAGGTTATTGTTAACAGACAAATCCGATTTGTGGGACACATCATGAGAAAGAGTGAGTTGGAAGCGATCGCGTTGACCGGGATGATCGAAGGCAAATGAGCTAGAGGTAGACAAATATTACGGACTGGGGAACAATGGAAGTTAGAAAATCAATGACATAGTGAAAATCTGCCAAGGACATAACGAGCATAATATTGATTGCCACCGTCAAAGTCTGACACGGCACTTACATTGGATTGGATATTTGTGAATTTCTGCGAAATTTCATGTCTGTCCAAAGTCATTTTTATTTTGTAGCCGTTTTACATCTATAGGCCTAATACTCACTGAACAACCGGTATTTCCAAGTGGCGCTGGTCAGTTTAACTTAATGGCGAATGTTATGGCAATATTCCGACAGGAACCCCCCCCCTAACAGGGGCGTCTAATGCAGATGGGGTAGGCACAAATCGCGATCGTCGGTGATATAACTGGCTATCGATCGATGACGTGCTGGACCTGTAAACAAGTGCGACAAACCACCGTGCAGTTTACCGCACAGACGACGACGCATCACTAAAGCTATAGGGGAGGGGGTAGTATTTATGACAGCCTGCAGCATGCACGACCACGACGAAGAGAAGAGAAGAGAACATAATTTATTTTTACGCAGCGGTAAATCTGAAGCAAAACTTGCGCTCAATGTATTGTACTATTGAAGGTACTGACAGACACGAAGCATCGCGCGGCCTCTCTGCGACAGCCAGTAAAGCTACTTGTTATGCCTCCGCAGGCTATGCGCAGCGGAGCTAGGCTATTATGTTTTCACTATGTCCCGTTGTCCCGATGTCTGTGCCGATGTCCCGTTGACCCGTGCTAACATCGGCATTTCTTTCGCTTCGCACGAATACTGAACGGATTTCGATGAAATTTGGGGGCGTTAATCACTACCATCAACAGATGAACTGATTACATCTCGAGCGAACTAGTAACAGATACAAGGGAGCAAGATACGATAGAAAATTCGAATAGACATCAAATCGGTGCTGTCACGTAGCGAGTGTGGAGGCATCATAAGACCGCGCGCGGTGTTAAGCTCTCTAGTTGATGTTTACCGCGCAACGCTATGCACAGCGCGGACTATGCTTTCGCAAGATGTCTGTCCGTCTGTCTGTCCGTCCGTCCGTCTGTCACACGCCGGTATTGTGTCGAAACAGCTAAACATATCATCAAACTTTTTTCACCAACGAGCCACACCATTCTAGTTTTCTCCGTACCAAACGTTATGGTAATATTCCAACAGGGACCCCCTAACGGGGGTATCGAATGCATGGGGGTATAAAAAAGTCGCGGTTTTTGACCAATATTTCGCTTTATATCGGAAATGACACAATATATGGCCATAATTACTATGGAACGCCAATAGGAACTCGTACGCGATCTATCGAATGGTGTTATTTCCAACGATTTTGAGTGACGTTGAGTGACTTAGCGAAATATTCAATAACATGAAGCACGGTGCGACCTCTCTGTGATAGCTGAGCTTCTTGTATCGCTATCAACAGTAAGCGAAAACGAGTTCTCTTGCCAGTCCTTCTACAGTATCGACCGCATCATCGGTACGACTTGATCGTATCCGGCCTCTGTATCGTTTTCTTTCAATCGCACTAGCAGCATTGATTTTCTTGATTAATCGACTCTCTAGCACCCTAATGTTTTCAGTGTTTACCGTTGATAATGGTGAAATTAGAACCACGTAAACGCAAGACATTCACTAAAAACGTTTGGTATTATGCAAAATTTACGTAAAATGTACTACAGTGTGTGGAAAATGACTGAAAGTGGAATGCAAATATCATAGCAACAGACAACGATTTGTCAAAAGATATTTATGACAATTCAGTGTATTAACTTTTTCCGGACGTCTGTTGTCACCTTTGATGTTTATTCAGGGTTACTAAAGGCCAATAAGGTAGTTTATGCATGAAGACAGTGTGTACATTTGTGGCACGACATTTGAGGCTCCAAGAACTTCCAAGCGATGCATTGTGTCGCGCGGTTTCTTTGTGATTTTATAAAATTTAATTTTGAGATCGTATGCTGCAGCCTGCAATTTAGTTTTTTTGGCTGAAATGTCTATACGAGTGTATACCGACAGACCTCGTTGGCCGGGTTTCTGTAAGCGATGCGCAGAGTGTCCATGGCACGAATCATGGAGTTCATGGCCATGAAGATGTTCTGATAGACGAGCTTGATAAAAGTGCGTCGGTCGTCGTCCGAATAACCGGTGCCGTGGATGATTCGCATCTGCTTGATAAACGTGCTCTTGCCCGACTCTCCCGTACCTTCACACGACATTCTCTGTCACAGGAACCCATGAACCCCACGTTATCTGTCTCTTGACCAGACTTATCATGCTCATCAGCTTATTTTTAGTTTTTTAAAAACATTTTTGTTCATTCTGTGTTGTAGACTAAGGTGGCTCTGCGTCAGCTTTTTGCTGCACGTTAAACACACAGTATCGTATCGTATCGTATCGTAATCTACAACTCGATCAGTAGTCTAAGTTTTCCCGACGCATCTGACAGAAGAAACAACAGGCTGTCGCAAATACGATACGATACGATACGATAGCGTGTATTTAACGTGCAGTAAAAAGCTGACGGGTAACCAGCTTTGTTTACCACACGGAATAAACAAAAAAATTAAAATGCGGAACTAAAAATATACTGATGAACGTGATAGGTCCGGTCCAGTCCCATTATCACGAAGGCAGCTCAGTCCAAGTAGGTAAAAGAAATCTAAGGTGGGAAGGATTTGATATGCTGTGTATTATTTACAAATGTCGTCACGTACAGCAACCACAAGAAGTTGCCAAATATACATATTTCCCATATATACACTATACCATACCATACCATACCATACCATACCATCTGGGCCGCCGTGGCCCAGATTCGCCAGGACTAACGTTGAGGCCAATAGTGACCCATTGAGCATGCCATACCGGAATGGGAAGGGATGGGGAGTGTATCCTGATGTAAGTGATGCGCTGCTACTGTAACTTTTTGCTGGCACTGTGTGTCTGTAGTATGTGCAAGGGAGAAGGAGGAGAGATTGAAGGGTTTGTGCCTATTATTTTACGAGCTGATATTTTAAGCTCTAAGTGATGCGCGTAACGCTGCGACTTGCCGTTTTCGACATATTCGCGGTCAAATGGCAAAGTTCGGTGTCTCAGATGCCCAAAATGGTCCATCTGAGCCCCTTTCTTGACCCGCATTTGGTGACCCCCTAAAGATATCGCCACCAAAAGGGCATTAAGCTCTGTCCGGATGACGTCGTGCAAGCTTTCACGGCGATCGGTGAACACCAAACACGTACATACAGAGAATTGCAGCCGATGATATAAAGGACAAAACGCATACTAGCGTTGCGTTTGTCGTATAATAATGCCTCAGCTGCAACATAAGCTGAGGAGGCATAAACAGAACTTGAATGCGTACAATGAATGTAGTAGGACCAGAGTTTAAATTATAAAGTAAATTGGAAATATTATACTGCAAGTAATACATTATGGATCATGATGAGCTGACAGGTGGGGTGGTGCACATGGCCGACTGAGCTGCGTCTCAGACCTAGGCCAAGTAGTCCTATATAATAGCATTATTATTATATAGGACTACATGCCTAGGCACACCACGCAGCACAGCGACATGACACGAATGGTGGGGGAGGGAGGCAGCTCTATCGACACTGGTCGGCCATCAGCGTCAATAATACATCACTCCACCCAACCGCACCCTACATTAGACAGCACAGAGACCGTGCGTATATAATAAGAACCTGCACGCAACGTAACCACACCAACAGTGAACAATTGGTCACAGGCACAGCGAACCTCGCCCTCACTGCAGGGTGCTGCTACCTGGCGAATTTAATGGCATGATTTCAGACCGTTGGCTGTCTATTCTGTAAACTTTCATGCGACCACATCTCCGTAATGTTGCTAAGTTACAAAGATTTAGCAAACTTCGCTACAAAGAAACATTGCTATAAACACATGCGACCGAAAACAGAACCTTGCTGGCTATCGCTGAGACGACTAAGAATAAGATCCGCGGCTCCGAAAGACCACGACACGATATCGGGCCCTCTGTTTGAAGATAGCACGGTCATTTGTTGGCATTGTTGAACACCTTTATTTGCCATATCCTTGCAGACAAGATACTGACGCAAATGATCGCGCGTCAGCTGCGCGTGCAATACGTCGATGTCATCTAGAGTAACTCTGTGACCTTAAAATCTAGGTTACGGGTCACTCAAGGTCATTGGTAACGGCACCATTAGATAGATCGCATACAAGTTCCTATTAGCGTTCCGTAGTAACTATAGTGCTATCTTGTATCGTTTGCGAAATATAGCGATTTATCGGTCGAAAATCGCGAAATTTTTATGACCCACCTGTGTCTAGCGTCCCCGCAGAGGGTGACGCCGTTTGAATTTCGCAAATATGTTTAATAACAGAGTTGGTACCGAGCCATATCAATTGACCCGAGACCCGACCCGACCCGGTAGCAATTGACCCGGCGAATGATCCGACCCAGCTGAATAGAAACAACAAACAAGAAACTTAGCTGTCGCAAAGAGATCGCGTGTAAGCTGCGCACACAATACGTCGAGGGCATCTACACTGTTTCTCAAGAAACCGGACCGCTACGATTAATATGACATAACTTAACCAATTTACAATATTTAGGCCTACTAATTGTTTTAGCACAGATAGACCTTATTCCATTTCCAATTCAACAAGTTAAAAAGTTTTTAAATTGGCTTAGAAACAGTTGCGTGGTTTCCATAGCAACATAGCGACTTGACGGTCTGTGTCTCAAAAAACCGGACTCTACTATATTTTGACATAACTCGATCAAAAGTTCTTTAATTTAAATGAAATTTCAGAGGTAACATGTGCTCGATGTTTTTAGTTAAACCACAATGTTAGAAAACAGTTGTGTTTGCAGCATAGTACCAGCTGAAGCGAGTTACTGTAGCAATCCTTAATTAACTACGCGTCATTCCACAATTTCTGCTGCCTTATGAACAGAAAAGTTAAATCTTTTAAACAAACAGTGTTTCTATCGCAATAATAAAATGTTTTACGGTACCAAGAGTTACAACACCTGTTCAAATGCTGTCTTTCGGCATTGACACGGCCCCACAGTCGTTTTGCCACTTGTTTATTCCTTTGTCGATGACACATCGTTCGAAGTCGGCCCAGAAATCCGCTGTTCAGATGTGTCAAGTCGCTGCTGTTGTTATGGAAACCGCATAGCGGGTTCTAAGCCAATTAAAAAACTTTTTATCATAGTCACTGGAGAATTGAATAAGGTATCTCTGTGCCAAAAATAGTTAGTACACGTTGTGAATTGGTAAAGTTATGTGATATTAATTGTAGCAGTCCGGTTTTTATCGCGCGCCAGCATACTGACGCGCGATATCGATATAGCAAATCTGTCTGTCAGTCTGTCTGTCCGTTACGTTCCGGTACCAGATAAAAACGGCTTAACATATCGTCATAGTTTTTTCACCATACGGTAGCCAAATCATTCTAGTTTTACCAGCATCAAACATCTTCACGAAATTCCGACGGGGTCACCCCCTGCGGGGCGCTAAATACAGGTGGGGTAGAAAAATTCGCGATTTTCTACCAATAAGTCGCTATATCTCGCAAACGATACAAAATATCGCCATAGTTACTACGGAAGGTGAATAGGAACTCGTATGCGATCTATCAAATGGTGCCATTTCCAATGACCTTGAACGAATCCTAACCCTGTTTTCAAGGTCACGCCACTCTTTGACGCTAAATATCTCACAAACGGCTACAGATACGACAATAGTTACTATAGAAGGCGAATAGAAAACCACACCCAAGCTTTTGAATGGCACTAGTTTCAATGATCTTGAGTGACCTCTAAGCCAGATTTCAAGGTCACAATATTATTCAACGTCAAATAACTCGCAAACGGTACAAGACAGATCTATAGTTACAATGGCGGACTATTAGAAAGACATACATGGTCTATCAACCGCGCCATTCTCAATGACTTGACGGACCTCAAACCCATATTTCAAGGTCAGGCCATTCTTCGACGCTGAATATCTGGAAAAATGGCTGCAGATGCAGCCATAGTTACTATGGAAGGCGAACACGAAACCGTATCCAAGCTTTCAAATGGTAGCACTTTCAATGACCTTGAGTGACCTCTAACACATATTTCAAGGTCACGATAATATTTAACGTCAAATAACTCGACTAATAGTAAGTCGTGTATGATGTGACCAATGGTTCCGTTTTCAGTGATCTTGAGTGACCCTTAGCCTAGATTTCAAGATCACGGTGTAATATTTAGGCCTGTGAATGCCCTCGACTTATTGTGTGCGCAGCTTACGCGCGATCTGTTTGCGATAGCTAAGTTCTTGTTACACGTGTGTTCAAATGTACTTGTATAGGCCTACGTGCAATGTGTCAGCTGTGTGTAGTCATAGGACAGGTAGTACTCGCTGAGTAATGATCAGGGTCACAGGGTGGGTGCAGATGCTTGCGTAATAAATTACGAAGTACCTGACTAACTTAATATGTATGTCGCGGCCATCTATCCCCTTTGATTAGATCGGTCGGACAAGATCGGATATGTTCTGTTGTTGAGTTGTTGTTTATGGGTGTGTTCAGTGCCTTACAACAAACATTTATAGCTTTATAGATGTTAAAATTTATTATAAAACAGTTAGATTATAAACACAAGTATTATAGCAAAGGCTGGCACATTTATATAATACATATAAATACAGTTTCTACGTGTGGGGATGCAAACAGCTAGCACGCAATGCTGATGAATGGCTCAAGTGTTGAGATCTCACAGTAGGTGATGACTCGTTGACTCTTCTGACGAGATGTCGTCGTGTGCCTCTCGTTCACGAACTTCTGTGACTGACCGTCGGTTGATCCAAACTTGCCAACCGCGCCGTACAACTAGATAGATCTTCGTCTTCTACCGAACGGACTTCTGTTGAGTCGTCGACAACAAAACACGGCTGGACCTATCAAAAAGGCCGAGTTCGTCGACAAACACTCTTCTTCACAATATAACAGGTTCAGTTGCTTCCTGTTACAAGTTCCACAGACATTCTGTTTATCTGCGACCACTAAACCACGTGGTTTTATTCACGACTATAACGTGTCGTTTCAACATTCGTCCATACTTCCTTCAAAACTTCTCTTCAACTGTCGTCCGTGACGTCATCGATTAGTGATGATCCTTTGACTCAATTTACAGCAAAACCGTCTTTTGCAATGCAAGCAATCGCATGAGTCCAATGCAAGCAAGCGCAGGAGGCCATTTATAGGTGCCAGCAACTTAAGGCCATATATATATATATAACAATATAACTGTGTGCCAGCTCCTAAGTTCATTCACATAGGCCTACAATGTAAGGTGGGCGACCATACTACTTTACAGTGGGAAATAAGCCAAATAGCCTGTAATGTAAAAAAGTAAAAGCATTTGGACCATTTTGGGAGGGGGCTGGGCGGCATTTTTTTGGGCAGAGGAGGGTCTAAGCCATCTCTAGCCCAGGCCTGGTGCAGCCACTGGGTCTGGGCCTCTATACAATAAAATACAGGCGCGTCTGCATACGTTGCTTGCCTAAATGTTGCTCATTACAGACCGCGCAATGCTACGTATAAGCGCGGACTATGCCGTCATGCGGTGTCTGTCTGTCCGTCCGCCTCTCTGTCCGTCTGTGTGTCTTGTCACGTTCGTGTATTCTGTCGAAACGAGTAAACATATCTTCTAATTTTTTTCGCCATCGGTAACCACACCATTCTAGTTTTTTCGTACCAAACATTATGACAATATTAGGACCAGGAGCCTCCTAGCCGGGGCTTCGAATGCAGGTGGAGTAGGCAAAAATACGATTCTCGACCGATATATGGCTTCGTCACGTGTTGTGCTGACAAAAATGCGTCTCTAAGACACAATATTTTTGTCAGATGTATTTTCTGAACAGTACGTCATGCCGTCATGCTGAACAGTACGTCATGCCGCCTGTTTTGATGCTTACACTTGATAGGCCTAATATGATGGTTTTGCCCTATTTATTTAAATTATTGTAATATGATCTGGACTGCTGCTTCAGAAACATTACTTAATAAGCTACAAGTCTTACAAAAAGGCTGTTCGAATTGCGGAAGTCTTTCACGTGCAATGGATTTCTGCTGCAAGGCAGACCATATTAGTTACAGTGCATCTTTCAACTCGGGAATTGTTATTTTGGCTTTGGCAGCAGCTTATGGTAAGACTCTCTCCAGCATTTCCCGCAAACGTGATAATCTAGTGGACTGAGATAGGGTTGCCACCCGTCCCGGATTATCCGGGACGTCCCGGATTTAAGACCCTTTGTCCCGCGTCCCGGATGAACCCTATCCGGGACGCCAATGTCCCGGATTTCCCGCAAGACATAGTT